>OLOY01000050.1_pt1 | contig 105347 bp, 126 predicted proteins | sample 1672771 | NCBI WGS metagenome assembly OLOY01 (sample SAMEA3136722, study PRJEB25190) | human gut metagenome
AAAAAATCACTTGGGAATGGTTTTAGTTTTTTGTGTAACATTTTATTTCCTCCTTGTTTTTACGGCTTTATTATACCTTAAAGTAATGTAAATGGAACCGTTTTCCAAAATATGAAAAAAGCACTAAAGAGGGATGGTAAAATCAAAGATTTACTAAGTGTAAGGGTAATACATATTAGCTAAATATAACCTTTAAAAATGAAAAATATGCATTTTATTCTAATAATTGCTTTATTTTATAAACTAGAGAAAAATTTTTTTATCTTGGACTAATGTGATGAATTTGTTATAATTGTAATCGTAAGAGATTTTTGTATATTTCTTTATCAAAAGTATATTATCATGGAGAGCAAGAAAGTTATTATTAATTTAAATTAATGTAGCTTAAATTGTACATTTTTTTAATTTATCATAGTCTGGTATGGTCTGCAAAAATATGGCATGATAGAGTATAGTAAAATGGTAGAATAAAGAAAAAGGGAGAATTAACATGGAAAGTTTAGAAAACATAGCCGAGAGAATTAGTACGACTAAGAAGTCCTTAGAAGAGCACCCAAGACAAAATCTAGAAATTGCAATTAAGGAATTATTGGAAATTAGCAAAGAGCTGGATCTGGTAAAGAAATCGATTAAATAAAATTACTAAACGGTTAATAGAAAAGAGCAGGATATTTAATTATTTTGCTCTTTTTTTATTTAAATATTTGGATTGAAGAATTAAAGTATTTTTATTTCCACTAGATTAGACAAAAAAGTAATGCAATATATGGTTAAGTATAGTAGTAATGTTTTATTTAACTGACATAATAAATTATTTAGAGCATATATATGTGTTAGTTATTGTGATTTAGATAGTATCAAAGCATGAGTGAATGGCAATACTAGGAGGTATGGTTGAATGTTACTTAAACCATTAATATTAGGTGTATCAATAGATTTCGGATTGTTATCAATTGCTTTAACATTAAGATTTATAATTTATCCACTATATCAGTCTTGGATTAGTCAAAAAAATCTGGTTAATGAAAAAACAATTGTAGAGGATTTAGAAAAAACGATTGAGATACGAATTGAAGAAATTGATGGATCTAATCACTATAAACAATATTTAAAGATTTGAAAGGAGTTTTAGTATGTGTAGTTTACAGGTTGACAGCCAATATTTTGATAAAATCTGTAACGGTGTGATTAACCATTTAGTTGTTTGTAAAGAAGAGGGAATTGAGCAGGGGGATTGTGTTTCTTTACGAAAACTAGGAAAAACAAATATCAGTTGTGTAGTAAAAGTTGAGTATGTTGATTGTGAAGGCTCAGGTGTAGATGAAAATTATTGTATTCTTGGAGTTAAAAGAATATAAAAAGCCCTTATTGCAGGGCTTCCCATTCTTCCATTAAAGTATTTAACTGATTTTCTAATTCGGAAATTTCATCATTGATCTGATTATATTTCTGATAATCATTTAGAACTTCTTCACTATGAAGCTGTTCAGTTAAAGTGTTGATCTTGGTTTCTAGTATAGAAATATTAGTTTCTATCTTTTTTATTTTATTTTGCTGTTTACGATAAAGAGCATTTTGCTGTTTCATATCAAGATAATCAACATTTTCTTTTTTGAGCGGCTTAGCAACGCTTTTATGATTTAAATAAGTATCGTAATTACCATCGTAACTGATGGCTTTTGTGCTCGTTAATTCGATCACACGAGTTGCTACTTTATTAATGAAATAGCGGTCATGGCTAATAAAGAAGATTGTTCCTTCAAATTGGTTTAAGGCATCTTCAAGAACTTCTTTAGAAGCAATGTCTAAGTGGTTGGTTGGTTCGTCTAAAATTAAAAGATTTGCTTGTTTTAATAATATTTCAGTAAGTACAACACGTCCTTTTTCACCACCAGAAAGTAAAGAGATTTCTTTAAAAACATCATCGCCTTTGAAGTTAAATAAGGCAAGACTGTTGCGAATCTCAGTATTAGTCATCTTAGGAAAATTATCACTAATTTCATTAAAAATAGTTTTATCCATTGCTAGTGTGCTATGTTCTTGATCATAGTAAGCAAGGTCTACTTTACTACCAAATTTAATTTTACCTTGATAAGCATTTAGCTGATCGAGGATAGTTTTAAAAAGAGTTGTTTTACCCACACCGTTATCCCCGACAAGAGCAATACGCTCTTGTTTTTTTATATCGATATCAATGTTTTTAAATAAAATTTCATCAAATTTAACAGCTAGGTTCTCTATTTTTAAAACATCAAAACCGGACTCACGTTTTGGTTTAAAATTAATCGTGATTGTATCTGGCAAGTTCTCAGGCTTGTCAATACGTTCAATTTTAGCTAACTGCTTTTCTTTAGATTCGGCTCGTTTAACTTGTTTTTCACGGTTATATGATTTTAGTGTATCGATACTCTCTTGAATTCTTTTAATTTCTTTTTGTTGATTTAAATAATGTTTTAAATCAACAGCTCTTTGCTTTTTCTTTAAAATTGAATATTCGTTATATTTACATTTATAGCTTTTGGATTTTCCATTTTCGACTTCTACAATTTTATTAGAAACTTGATCAATAAAGTAACGATCATGGCTGACTGTGATGATTGCATGAGGATAATTTTTTAAATATCCTTCTAAGAAATTAATAGCACTATTATCTAAATGGTTAGTAGGTTCGTCAAGTAACAATAGCTTTGGTTCTTGAAGCAGCATTTTAGCAAGAGCTAAACGTGTTTTTTGACCACCAGATAGCATTGAAACTTTTAAATTGAATTCTTCTTCGCTAAAGCCCAGTCCCTTTAAAACGCCGGTTAATTTACTGGGATAACTATATCCATCTTTATCATGAAATGATTGAGTTAGACGATCATATTCATTTAAAATACGTTCACTATGATCAGTTGTCATTTCATTCTCTAATTGACGTAGTCGATTTTCAATTGTGATCAATGGTGCAAAAACATCAAGGCCAACATCGTAAACTGTTTTATCCATCGCTAAGTCATGCTGTTGTTTTAAATAACCTAGTGTTAATTCTTTATTACAAAAAAGGTCACCGCTATCATAGTTTTCTTCGCCCGCAATAATTTTTAGAATAGTAGTTTTACCAGCACCATTAACTCCGATAATTGCGACTTTATCATGATCATCAATTTTAAAGGTTATATCTTTTAATAAGGGAATCCCTTGAAATGATTTTGTTATATTTGAACATTCTATTAACATATTTTATCACCCAATGTATTCTAACATATTTTAATTGATATTTATAGTAAGGCTTTTGTTTTAAGAAGAAAAGTAGATATTTTATTTTAGGAATTCACAAATTTATTATTAAAAAAGTGTAATTAAAAATTACTCGATTAAATCAAGTAAATAATAGATTTTTATTAAAGTGTTTTATTTTTAGTACATCTTGTGGTAAAATTTGTTCCAAAGGGTTGTAATCAAGATTGTTTTTTTGTATAATTGTATGCAATATAAGAATAATGGGGGTATATCGTGATGGGTATGAATTTAGCATACAAAATTTTAAGTAGTAAACTTAAAGATGGAAATCTTGTTCCAGGAGAACAAATTGGAATTCAAATTGATCAAACACTAACACAAGATTCAACAGGGACAATGGCTTATCTTCAACTAGAAGCAATGAATATTAAACATGTTGCAGTAGAGAAAGCAGTGGCATATATTGATCACAACATGTTACAAACAGGATTTGAAAATATGGATGATCATGAATTTATCCGCAGTGTGGCTAAAAAGCATGGGATTGTTTTTTCAAAACCAGGTAATGGAGTTTGTCATCAATTACAATTAGAAAACTTCTCAAAACCAGGAAAGACTCTAGTTGGATCAGATTCACATACACCAACTTGTGGAGCAATGGGTATGATTGCTATTGGGGCAGGGGGATTAGATGTCGCAGTAGCGATGGCAACAGGTAAATATTACTTACAATGTCCTAGTGTTGTTAAAGTTAATTTGACTGGAAAAAAAGCACCATGGGTAAGTGCAAAAGACATTATTTTATATATTCTTCAGCAATTAACGGTTAAGGGTGGCGTTAATAAGATTATTGAATATACGGGAGATGGAGTTGCTTCATTATCATTGACTGATCGTGCTACGATTTGTAATATGGGGGCTGAATTGGGAGCCACTACATCACTTTTCCCGACCGATGAAAGAACAAAAGAATATTTAGCACAACAAGGGCGAGTAGATGATTACATTGAAATGAAAGCTGATGAAGATGCTACATATGATCAAGAATTAGATGTTGATTTAAGTGCATTAGTGCCAATGACTGCTAAGCCTCATAGTCCAGATGCGGTAGTACCAGTAAAAGAACTTGAAGGAATGAAAGTAAATCAAGTTGTGATAGGAAGTTGTACTAACTCATCTTTTGCTGACATGATGAAGGCGGCTAAGATTTTAAAAGGACGCAAAGTTGCGGATCATGTTTCTTTAGTTATTGCGCCAGGATCAAGTTCAATTCTTGCGATGCTTTCACAAAATGGAGCATTAGCTGATATGGTTCAAGCTGGAGCAAGGATTCTTGAATGTGGTTGTGGACCGTGTATTGGAATGGGTCAAGCACCGCTCTCAAAAGGGATTTCATTAAGAACGATTAATCGTAATTTCAAGGGACGTTCAGGAACAAATGATGCAAGCGTATACTTAGTATCACCGGAAATTGCGGCATTGAGCGCAATTAAAGGGTACATGTCAGAAGAATTTGAAGATGATATGTATTTAGAAGAAGTGCCAAATACCCCATTTATTAAAAATGGAAATTTCTTCATTGATGAATATGACGAAAATAATGAAGTATATATGGGACCTAATATTAAACCGGTTCCACGTGGAGAAAAAATTACAGATGAAATTAGTGGAAAAGTTGTTCTAAAAGTTGGTGATAATATTTCGACAGATCATATTGTTCCTTCAGATAGCAAATTATTGCCATATCGTTCAAATGTGCCACATTTAGCAAAATTTTCATTCAGTAAAGTAGATCCTGAATTCTATGATCGTGCAATTGCTAATAATGGGGGATTCATCGTTGGTGGTGATAATTATGGTCAAGGAAGTTCCCGTGAACATGCGGCTTTAGTACCAAACTATTTAAAGATTAAAGCAATCTTTGCAGTATCATTTGCGAGAATTCATCGTTCCAATTTAATTAATAATGGTATTTTACCTTTAGTTATTGAAGCTAAAGACCAAGATTTCTTCAATGACCAAGATAGTTATAAAATCGTTAATATCAAAGATGTTGTTGAACATAATGGTAAAGTAAAAGTAATTAATGAAACTACTAATGATTCAATCGAGGCTGAATTAACATTATCACCTCGTGAAAAAGTAATGATTAATTACGGTGGTTTATTAAATGCAATTAAAGAATTGGGAGGTGAATTTTAATGAAAGCTGTTTTAATCCCTGGTGATGGAATTGGAAAAGAAATATCAAAGAGTGTCGTTGATATCACTAAAGCGATGAAGCTTGACATTGAATGGGTGGAATATCAGGCTGGTGCTGAATATGCAGCTACAACGAAAGAAGTTTTTGAACCAGGACTTGTTGATGCTATTAAAGAATATAAATGGGCTTTAAAAGGTCCGACAGCAACGCCGATTGGAACGGGATTTAGAAGTGTCAATGTTGCCTTGCGACAACAGTTTGCAACTTATGCTAATGTTCGTCCAATCAAATCATTTAAAGGAATCAATTCTCGTTATGAAGACATTGATCTGGTTATGATTCGTGAAAATACCGAAGATTTATATAAAGGGATTGAGTATATGATCAATCCAAATATGGCAAATGGAATTAAATTAATTACTCGTGAAGCGAGTGAAAAGATTTGTCGTTATGCTTTTGAATATGCTAAGAACAATAGACGTAAAAAAGTGACAGCAGTTCATAAAGCGAATATTATGAAATATACAGATGGATTATTTTTAGAAGCGTTTAGAGATGTGGCTAAAGATTATCCAGATATTGAGCCACAAGAGGTTATTGTTGATAACATGTGTATGCAATTAGTAATTCGTCCAGAAACTTTTGATGTTTTAGTTGCACCAAATTTATATGGTGATATTGTTTCTGATTTATGTGCTGGATTAGTTGGCGGTCTAGGATTTGCACCAAGTGGGAATATTGGTGATGAATTTAGAATTTATGAAGCTGTTCATGGAAGTGCACCAGATATTGCTGGTAAGGGTATCGCTAATCCGAGTGCATTATTATTAGCATTTGCATTAATGTTAGAGGCATTAGGGAAATTAGATGATGCTAATAAATTGCGTGAGGCTTTAGCAGTTGTAGTTGAAGAAGGAACTATTGTAACACCTGATATTGGGGGTAGTGCTTCAACAGACGAGTTTACCGCAGCCATCATCAGAAAGTTAGGTTAAACAATGACAAAGAATTTATTAGAAAATACCGGACATGGGTCGCTTGGAAATAAAATTTTCACCGTTTTGCGTGATAAAATCTTAAATGAGGAATATACTCAAGGACAAAAATTAAATGAAGTTGCTTTGTCTAAAGAGTTGAATATTTCTAGAACTCCAATTCGTGAGGCTCTAAAACAGTTGGAATTAGAAGGTTTGGTTAAAAGTATTCCTAATAAAGGAGTTTATGTACTAGGGTTTTCTCATCGTGATATCGATGATATGTTGGAAATTCGTTATGCTTTAGAAGGGCTAGCAATCCAATTAGCAATTGAGCGAATTAATGATGAGGAACTTGAAAAGATAAAAGAAGTGTATGATTTAATGGAATTTTATGCTGAAAAAGGTGATCAAGAGAAGTTTAATGAAATTAATATTGCTTTTCATGAGGCTATTTATCGTTGTACCCAATCAAAGTATTTTGAGCAATTATTAACAGATATTAATTATTATATTCATGTAACTTCAAGGCATTCAATTCGTCAACCGGATCGTTTAATTTCAGCAGCACAGGAGCATCGAGAAATTTATGAGGCAATTTTAGCTCGTGATAAGGATTTAGCTAAAGAAAAAATTCAAAATCATATTCGTAAAACACAAGTGCTGGTAAGAAATTACTATGAAAAAAAGCAACAGGATAAGGCCTAAGGGCCTTTTTTAATTAGTCAAAAAAGGTTTTATCAAGTATAATAAATAAATGAGGTGTAAAGATGAAAATAGGTATACTAGATGATGAGCGGTCAATGCTACTTAGAATCAGAGGGTATGTAGAGGAGGCTAGAATTAAGGAACCATATACAGTTGAACTTTTTCAAGATGTTGAAGAGTTTTTTAATTGTGGTAAAAACTTTGATATTCTTTTATTAGATATCGATATGCCAACAATGAGTGGAATACAGGTAGCAAAAAAATTATTGAAACAAAATACGATCATAATATATATAACTAATTATGAAAATAAAATGCAGGAGGCGTTTGATATTAATGTAGCAGGATATTTACTTAAATCAGAATTAGAAACAAAGTTAACGCCAACCTTGCTTAAAGCGATAAATCGTAGACAACAAAATGATGATATCTGGATCAAGAAAAAGGGAGAGATTTTTCATTTTCGAAGTAGAAATATTATTTATATCGAATCAGTAAAAAGATACTTACATTTTTATACTAATGATAATAATTTCTATATTCCTTATATGACGCTTGAAGAAGTTAATCAGTATTTACCAGATAATTTTGTCCAAATAAATAAAAGTCAGATAATCAATATTAATATGGTTGTTTCGATGAATGGATATATTTTAAAATTAAAAGGTATTGATGAATCGCTAGAAATTAGTAGAAGAAGAAAAAAAGATGTATTTAATCTTTTAATGCAGGAGATCAAAGAGTGATGATTAATTTTTTTATTGAGTATTTATATACATTGATATATGTTGTTGCTTTAAGTTATGTTATTTCATTAACCTATCCATATATTCGTAAAGAAAACATGCTTAGAAATATTATGGTTATATTAAGTTATACGTTTGTTTTGAATATTGTTACGTATACTTCACCACATAATGGCTGGTTATATGTAATTGGTAATTTAATGTGTATTAGTTTGGATTTTATTTATTGTGGGGTATTGGTTAAGAGATTTAGGCTTAATAATTTGTTTATCACTACAATTTATTATTCAATTCAAATTATTGTCGGCTCAGTTATGATTGCAGTGGCGCTAGAAATTTTTGACAATACATATTTGGATATCGTATGGGGGAGTATGCGAGTTGTTTTTCCTTTAGGAAACTATATATCATCAGCATTGATATGCAAATATGCGGTTCAAAAACGTGATTTTGTGGAACATCAGTTACCTAAAAAATTTTTATATTCGTTTTGTTTGATCAATATTGTTGAAGTGATTATTGTACTGATTTTAAACGTATTATCAGTTGAACAGGGGGATATTTATATCTTTTTTATATTGATCTTAGCAGGTGTTCAAATGATTTTGGTAAATAATTATATCATCAATTCTTCCCGTATGTATTTACGTAATAAGGAGTTAGAGTTAGCAAATTATTCATATGCTACAACTCGCCGTCATATTAGTGAATTAGAAAAAGAACAAGAACGTCTTTATAAGTTTAAGCATGACATTAATAATCATTTACAAGTCCTAGAAGAAGTAGTCGAAACAGAATCAGTCGCTAACCAATATTTAAAAGCAATTAAAGAAGATTTAAATGCTCCAGTTAAATTGATACGTACGGGAAATATTTTTGTAGATGCTTGTTTAAATGCGAAGATTCGCAATAATGATGAAGTTAATTATGTTGTAGATGCAGTGATTGATCGCAATGTTAATATTGCTCAAGACAAATTATGTTCTCTATTATTTAATCTGATAGATAATGCTACTGAAGCTGCTTTAAAAACAGCGGAGAAGATAGTTGAAATCAAAATTTTTAGTAAAGGCAATATGCTTTTGATCAGCATAATAAATTCGACTAATAGACCTCTTAATTATGAAAGTAAAAAAGGAAGAGATCATGGAAAAGGATTAATAATCATTAAAGAGGTTGTAGAAACCTATCATGGAACAATGGAATATTTCTATGAAAATAACAAGGTGCATTGCGATATTTTACTGAATGTTGATAATTAAAAAGCCGTTTATGTCATAATATTGACCGTTAGTGTAGAAAAAAAGGATAAAACCGCAAGCTGTTAAGTTGTGTAGTATAATAGATTATGGGAGAGATGTAATAATAATAAAATAAAAAGTATTGTCTTTCTATACATAATCTCCAAGTTATAATATTACTACATGGCCGCAAGTAATATTTATAGCTATTTCTCACAAACGTCTATTGGATAGAAGTTTGAATTAATAATCTAATCTCTTTTTTTAAAGCTTTGTGCTATTGTCCGGCACAAAGTTTTAATTTTTTTAGAAGTATTTAATAACAAAATAGGACCGGTTAGTACATTGAAAATATTTTTAGGAAGATTTAATAGTATAATGGACATGGAGGATAGATATGAAACGTTTTTGTGAAAAAATAAGCATATTTTTATTAGATGTTGATAATGTGACTGAGGATGAAATTGATGAAGTAAGATTTGGTATTGAACTCATTTTGACTCAAATGATTTTATTTTTTTTGTTGTTAGCAATCGGCATTTTTAGAAATATGGTACTAGAAACAATAATATTTATTATTGCATTAGTTGGATTACGGACATTTGTAGACGGTTATCATGCTGATAGTTTTTATCGCTGTATGTTTTTAACGACTTTGTTATATCTTGGTACGCTCTATTTTGCGGATTTTGAAAATAGCTATCTTCTAATTATGGCAATACTTATTGCTGCTAAAGCATTTATGTGGCAAGAAAATCATGAAGCACGGAATGTGAAAATAAGTAAATTAATTTTTTGGGGATGTCTGGCTGTGATTGGATTAATTTATCCTATAGAACCACGACTAAGCATGATAATTGGTTTTACTTTATTTTTTACAGGTGTAAGTATGGAGGTGAAAAAACATGGCTATAAAGAAAAAAGTAGTTTCATTAGTGAAAAAAGTATCTAAAAAATATGCAGATAATTATTCACCGGGTGGGATGTACAAACCAACAAGAAATAAGAAATAACAAAATAAAAGATGCTTTTCCATTTGGTAAAGCATCTTTTATTATACCATTGCGTAATTTAATGAATTATTGGTAGGATATTGTGCTGGATTTTCAGTACCATTTAGAGCTTCTAAACGTACTTTCATTGGTACCTTATTATTAAATCTTTCGTTATTGTAGAAGTCAATATAAGTTTCAATTGCTTTTTTTAATTCATTGAAAGAATTAAATTTGTTAAGATAATACATCTCACTTTTAATAATTCTCCAAAATCTTTTAGTAGAACCGTTATCGATATATTTTCCAACTCTTGACATACTTTGAGTAATATTAGATTCCTTCAACTTTTTTAAGATAATATTTTTTTCTTTAAGTTCAGATTGGTGTTTTAAACGTTCGTTTTCATATTGTAATTTTTCTAACTCATTTAATTGTGATTCCTCTTTGCGCTTACCTCTACTGTCTTTTAGACCTTCTTCACCTAATTCTAAATATTTCTTTACCCATTGATATACTTGTGAGTAAGAAACCTCAAAAAGTTCAGCTGCTGATTTATATTCTTTCTCATAATCTAAATAATATTATACAATTTTAATTATTTCTTCTAATGTTGCTTTTTTTGATTTGGTCATGTAGACATCTCCTTTAGGATCATAATCTGTTAATTTTTAGTGACTATTATAACTGGTAGCCCAACTTCATAAAGATGAAGAAGAATGAGTATTGTATTTATTGCTTAAATCTCTCAAAGAATCTTTACTATTTAAATGCTCTTGAATTATTATTTGTTTTATTTCTTTAATTCTGTTCTTATACTCTAAAACTGCTTGTATCTTTTTTTATTGTATATTACGTGCCATAAGAAAAGATCCCTCTTTTCATGGACAACTTTATTTAAGTTGTCTATTTTAGAGAGATCATATCAAATTCACGAATTTTTTATTTAGTCTAAATCTCTAGCGATTTCATCTTTTACTGTAACACCAGCTGCTTCTAATTCAGCGATCTTATCAGCAAATTGTGGTAAGTGTTTTTTATGAGCAATTAATAATTCATCTAAAACACGTTTAGCATTTTCACCAGAAGGAATTTGTGGATTTAAGATAAATGCTTGTAAAGCTAATCCATAATCACCAGTTACAGCAGCTTCTTCAACACATAATTCCATATTTTTCATGCATTGTAACCAACCACGTTGAGCAGGTTCTAATGGTCCAAAAGCGATAGCTAAAGCTCCAGCTGAACCGATATGAGCAGATACTTCTACAGCACAGTCAGCAGGAAGATCAGGTACAGCACCATTGTTTTTAGTAGTTACAACAAGGTGAGTATTTTTATTAGCATAGATTGATGCGATAGTTTCACATGCAGCATCTGAATAGTGAGTACCACCACGTTTAGTTAATTGTTCAGGTTTGTAATTTAAATTTGGATCTTTATATAATTCAAATAATTCTGCTTCAGTTTGTTTTACTTGTTGTCCACGAGTTCCAATTCCATTATATTCTTCAAGCCCATGAGCTAACATTTCTTGTTGACGATAGTAATATCTATGATATCCACAAGGAATTAAATTCATTTGTTTTAATTGTTCTTTAAAGAATGGGATATCATGAATATTTGCAGGAATACCAGAATCTTTACCTTCATACATTGCATCAATGATTTTTCCAGTTACATCTGTACCGTCTAAATCAAAAACGCGGTGCCAGTGGAAATGGTTTAATCCAGCAAATTTATAAATTAATTTATCTAAAGTTGTTCCGATTGTTTCTGGTTCAGCCATCATAGCCCCAACTGGTACGTTACATAAACCAATTACACGATCCCATTTACCATATTTCATAACTGCCTCAGTAACCATACCACTAGGATTTGTGAAGTTTACTAACCATGCATTTGGACATAATTCTTTCATGTCTTCAACAATGCTAAGGATTACAGGAATTGTTCTAAATGCCTTGAAGATTCCTCCAGCTCCATTTGTTTCTTGTCCTAACATACCATAAGAGAATGGAATTCTTTCATCTTTAATACGAGCGTTTAATAAACCAACTCTGAATTGAGTAGTAACGAAATCAGCATCTTTTAAAGCTTCACGACGATCTAAAGTTAAATGTACTTTAACATCGTAAGGAGAAGCGTCCCACATACGTTGTGCCATAGCACCAACGATTTCTAGTTTTTCTTTACCAGCTTCAATATCTACTAACCAAATTTCTTTGATTGGAAGTTCATCATATCTTTTAATAAATCCTTCCATTAATTCAGGAGTATAACTACTACCTCCACCAATTGTTACAATTTTTACAGGTTTCTTTTCCATCTTATTTCCTCCGTATATTTATTTTACACATAAAGCATACACGTTTATTCAAATAAATGTTTTGTTTTTTCAAGACTTGAAAATATCTATCCATCTTATTGACGATAAATCAAGGGTTTCAAGCGATTAGAAGCAGTTAAATGTACCTCGTAAGTAACAAATAAGTAACAAAAAATCAAGGCTTAGGCACCTTGATTTTGTTGATTTCTTTATATAATGTTTCAATTACGGTAGATGTATAAGTATCAAAGGTTATATCTTTCATTTTGTGACCAAGAATACGTTTTCTTATAAACAGATCAACGTTGTTAGACTGACATAATGTTGCAAATGTATCCCTAGTATCATGTATTGTATGCTTCATATTATGATCAGTTAAAAAAGAGGAGAACATAGATGAAAACTGATAGTAGGTACAGTCAATTATTCTTTTCTTTTTCTTCATCAACAGCTGTTTAACAAAAGGTTCGATAAAAGTATGAATGGGAATTACTCGATTTTTACCTGCATCAGTTTTTGATCCAGATACTAAATAGGGGAATTCTGTGTTTAAATAAATATTTTTACGTGGGATATTCAGCAGTTCATTTGCTCTTAAACCGGTGAATATATAAATAAGTATTATTTTAGCCGTATCGCTGTTATCGCTCATCAATGCTCTTATTTCGTTATTTGAGAAAGCATAATGTTTAGTGCTTTCTTTTGCTTTGCCACATTTTATATATTCAGTGTAATCATCGTCACGATTTATATATTTGTGAATAACTGCATATTCAAATATTTTGCTAACTAAAACTTTCATATGTACTTTTGTACCGTAACCAGCTTTATCACGATCAAATATTTCCTGCAGATCGGCCAGACTTATTTGACTGATCTTGTGGTGGTATACATTGTTAAAATGTTTAATCCACGATCTATAACCTTGAGCAGCACTTTTCGATAATGTGCACAATTCTTCCTGGTATATAATATCAAAGATTTCTTTAAAGGTAGGCATATTCTTTTCACGCTGATCAACAAGTTTTTGAAATGTATCAGGTGCCAATGCTTCAGCTTCTTTATCGGTTATCTTATTCTTTTTACTAAGCCTGTATAAAGTTAAGGCATCATCAGCTTCGTCCCAAGTTTCAAAAGTTCCTAAAACTGTTTGTATCTGTCGACCTGTAATGATGTCTTTTCCAGTAGTTATTTTAGCGCACCAGGGACGTCTTCGTTTACCTGATAGTTTTATTACTGTTCCTGCTTTATTTGGTCTGCGCTTAAAAGTCTGCTTTCTAGCCATAATAAAAACACGTCCTTTCTTTAATTTGCCTTAGACGTGTTTAAATGATATAATTAAGCACGTAAAAGGACTTTGATCGGTCTTTTATAACTAATGAAGTATTGGTAGTACTTCATTCAAACTTCACTGTTGGTAGCAGTGGAGTTTTTTATTTATTTATATTTAGCAAGTATTCTTATAACTGAGGAATCAATTCTGAAAAAAGTTATATAATATAGACCTAATGATTCAACATAAACTGATGAAAATGAGCAATTATTTAAAATTAATTCCCCAACGCAGGCAACAGAGACAGGCACAGTGGTTACTGTTGGATTATCGGCGAGAATTGTATGATATTTATGTACAATTTCATGTATTTTGCCACTATAGAATTCTTTTTTGATAATTCTTATTATCGGAATTTTTTTAAGTTTATTTTCATCAATCATAGTAAGAACTTTGTTATCATCAACAAGATTAGAAATACAACAATATGTAGTTCCTAATACATTTAATCTTATATCTTCGTCAATACATAATCCATAACAAGTATTATCAAGATTTGATTTCAAAATATACTTTGCTTTAATACTGCCTTTTAGAGTTCCATCAACTAGATACAATGATGAATTTCTTATCATTTCAGGTATGAGATGCATTGAAAGAACTCTTTTTTTGTTTCTTTTATTTTTCCAAACACTTCCGCCTCTTGAATTTTTCAAATCTTCTAAAGTGATATTTCCACAAATCATATTGTTAAAACCATCTTGCCCAAAAAGATTATGGCCTTTTCTTAATAGTCTATTTTCAGAATTCTTATCTTTATAGTAATGTAATCCTATAATATGTGGTAAGTGTCGTTCTAAAAATATAATCTGAATATTTTCATTTTCAAATTGTATTTCATATATCATGTCATTCAATGTAGAATTGTAGTTCTCACAATAGTCTTTTAACGTAAACGAATTGTCATAAGGTATGTATTTTATATTATTTAAATCTCTCCTAATTTTTCCCATCTCTCTACCTTTCTAAATAAAAAGTGCTACCCGCAGACAGATAGCACTCTAATGATATGCTGGAGCTATGGGCTTATTTTTTGCCATAGAAATCCAATCAAATTTACTGAATCCCCTGATTGGTGCGAGGGTGACAAGTCCTCTGGGGAAAGTGTCCAGCAACACTCATGACGAACAGAACGGATACGCACAGAGTCTAAGAAAATAGGCTTCCTTTTTTTCTATTCATTTATATATATATCATATTTAACTATTTTGTAAACATTTTTTATGAATTTACTATCAAAAATGATATAATATTTATGATTTTCATTAAAATGCTATATTTATTCAGTTGTATATGTATTTATTCAGTTGTATATGTATTTATTCAGTTGTATATGTATTTATTATTGTATTTCTCATCCTCCCATTTTTATATAAACACTATGAAGTGTGTTTATTGTAGTTGGTTATGTCTCATATACTACCATTAGATATATCTATTGTTTCTACATTCTTTAAATCAATTCTCCATGTTTTGGGAGTTGAATCTACTAATTTTTGTATTTGATCTAAGTTCAATCCATTAGTATTTGAACCATTAAGATTCACAATATAATGGCATTCCACATTGAAATGCAAGCAATATTTTGTATCAACTATATCAGAAAAAGTAATTTCTACTGATGAATTTAAGGATTTTTTTGTTAAATCGTACATTTTGTCTAGTTGTAATGATTCAAATGTCCCATCACCTAAATCCTGACCTTTCCATACAAAAGTGATTATGAATTGAAAAATATTATTCTTTTCAATTATAGAAGTATGATCATATGTAATTTGGGAAAAAATAGGCAATTCACTACTTGTTTTGATTTTCACATCAATCGCTTCTGCGCGTCCTATATTTTTCAAAGAAAAATATGTGCATAATGCTACGTTATTATTGAGTAGAATGTGATTAGTTACTTCACAGTTTAAAATAGGTCTATATTGCATTGCTAAATCTTTACGACGTTGACTATCTGTAATTTTTTGTTGTTCAATAAAGTCTAGTTTTTGTTCGAGTGATCTTTTCTCGCTATCCTTAATCGTCCACCAGACTCCACCTAATGTAAGTGCACCACCAGCAAGTGCTGAAAAAGCTGTTATCCATTCACCAACAGTACCTGGAAAATCAATTGGAACGAGATAGCATACCCAACAAAAAAGTAAAATGGTAATCGCTATTATAACGGTTGCTATAGTCAATAAAAGAATAAATTTAACAGTTTCTTTTTTGACATCATTAATCCTCCCACTCGAAGTCTTTAATGACTTTTTTTAATTTACCCAAACATCTGAAATGACTGTTTAATGGGTCAATGAATTTGGGATCATACTCATTGTTCATCGGCATAAGTATGATCATTCCATCCTGTTCTTTGTATTTTTTACACATTGCTTTATTCAAATCTATACAAAAACATCCGATCACTCCATTGTCGACCTTATCAACTCTTTCAAACACTAGCAAATCGCCATCACCTATTCCTGCATCTTTCATTGATTCACCGTCAGCAATTTGAGCAAAGTATTCTAAGTTAGGATTAAGCCCCTTACTTGGCACTGCTACCATTTCAATTATATTATCCTCATTAAATCCACCGTCCCCACAGCATAGAGTTGAATATAAGGGGATACGAATGAAATCAATATTTAATTTAGAATAGATCATGGCATCTTTACTTAAATCACCTTTTATTAAGTAATCAGTTGAAACACCAAAATAATCTGCTAGTAGTTGAACGATACCCATTTTAGGTTCAGTTCTATTAATTTCCCAAGATGATATTGTTTTGTCGCTTACACCAAGAACATTTCCTAATTCTTCTTGGCTTATATTTTTATTTTCTCTAAGCATTTTTATAGTAGTGCCTATTCCGCTTTTCATTTTAACACCTCATTTATACCTATATTGTAGACTATAATGTCTAAAAAATAAAGCAATTTGTTGCAAAAATTCTACAAAATGCATATTTATATTGACACTCTACAAAATGTAGGATATGATTGTTTCAGGAGGTGAGTTGTATGTCAGAAAGATTGGAACTTGTTGAAGCAAGAAGATTGCGAGGCTTTTCTCAAGAATATATGGCTGAAAAGCTTGGTATACATAGAAATACATATGCTTCAATAGAAAAAAATCCAGAGGAATGTTCTATTAAGCTTGCAAAAGAGATATGCTCAGTATTAAAGATGGAAGCAGATTCAATTAATTTTTTTAATCTTTTATCTACAAAATGTAGATAAGCAAAGAAAGGCCAATTAGAATGAAAATATTTTTATGTATGCTTTTTGGAATTGGATTTGCATTATCAAGCGGAGTAGGTGTGTTTTTGCTATTAGGCATAGCTATTATGAAAGACTATAAATCATTGATAAAACCAACTTTGTTTGCTTTTGGGTTAAGTGCAGTATTAGTGATTATATCTTTTATCTTAATACTGTCGACTAACTAAATCATAACAGTTTTAAAAATTATGTGATTTGATAAATCGTTGTTGAAAGTATTGAAAGTGGAGTTAAAAGAAATTATTTAAAACAGATTAGTGGGTGATGAGTAATGGCAATGGATAAAAAGGATAAATTTGAAGATTTATTATTGGAGTTTGTTGAACGAGCAACGAAAAAAGAAGCAACAACAGCAGAATTAGCGGTTCTGCCAGATGTTGCTAAGATACTGATTACTCTGCTTTTGTATCCTGATGAGAACCTTTAGCGGTTTCTAGCACTTTTAAATATATCGCCTGAAACATTTCACCAATTAATTCGCCAACTTCTTTGTTTGAATTATTCGGTGAACTTTTGGAAAGCTTTGCAATAGTGATTTCTTTGGCAACATCAAAAGCACGTTGTTCTATGGATGTCATTTTATTCACCTCCTTTCAAGCTAATTATAGCACGAAAGGGGCAGAAGAAAAAAAGGAGGAAGTTATGGATAGAAAGCAAATTATTGAGACGTTAAAAAAGGAGATTGATATCGAATGGCTAAAAGTTTTAAATAAGTTCTTAAAATCTTATATAGATTTTTTGGAAATTATAGGCGAATTGGAAAAAGAGATAAAAAAAGAACAAAGTTAATTGTTCTTAGGTTTGTTTAAAAGTTCCTCGGCTTTGTAAACTTCTAAATCTGAATCAATAAATGCGACAACTGCGTGAATGAACGATTTTAAGTGTTGAAGATTATAATCTTCGTGTTTACGTTGATAATGAGTTTCATCGTTTCCTAACCACGAAGAAGCTTTGGCTAATGATTTTATTCTTCTATTGTCAATATAATTATCAATAACCTGAGATAGTTGCATTTTAATTATCTTATCAGTGTCACTATTGTTAAATTTAATAGCATAATCCTTAATTAAAAATTCCAGTGCTTTGCGATAGCCCATGCCACAAATTTCAGTTAAAGCCATATTTTCGGCTTTTAAAGCCTGGTTATATATGTCGATAAATTTATTCGAAAGAATCAATATGTTGTCTGAAAAAGATTCTTGACTTTGAGGATATGGATAAACAGAGATTTGATCAACTGTATGAGCTTGATATCCTGAACCGGGATTATCAACAAGATATTCAATTAGATAGCAAGATTCGCAGCGTTGACAGAAACAGATAACAAACATGTTGTCGTAACCAAAGTCACTTTTCTCTATGTAATATGCTTGAATTTCGTTGTTATTCGTCGCCGTTTCGCAATGAGGACAAACTTTTGCCTGATTTATTTCTACTGATATTTTTTCATTAAAATCATTTATGTAAAAAGCTGTAATAATTTTTTTCATTATTATTTCACCTCACTTTCTATATTGGGATTCGACAAATCAATTATAACACGTGTGAAGGTGATACATCAAAGGAGGTGAGAAAGATGGATGAGCACAACATTAGTGTTGAAGAGGTTATGAAAATAACACATAAAGGGCGTGACTGGATACTTAACGCAATCGAAAGAGGAACGTTCCCTGGAAGCATTACTATAAGCTCTGGTGGTCGTAGAAGTGCTCATATTCCTCGTAAAGCATTCTGGGATTATATGGAAAATGACCATGTGTCAGTGGATGGCGAGTACCTGGAGGAAGCCTCCAGACGTATTGTAGAAAAAGCATTAAATGAATTTATGCCGTTAATTCAGAGTGTTATTCAGCAGGAAATAAAAAAAGCCGTTGCGGGAACAACGACTAACAAAAATTAATCATCTTCATTATAGAAGATATTAAGGAGAAAGTCAAAATGGAAGAGGATGTAAATTTAACATTAACAAGACAAGAAGTGTTTTTCATAATCTCAGCATTAAATCAAAGGAAGTACTATCTTCAGGATCAGTTGAAGATGCAGAGTGATTTAATTAACAGTTTAGAAAACCATCAGTTTAAAGGTGATAAAGAAGTTTTAGAAATAGCGAAAGTATTGCATGCGGATAATTTAGATGAATTAAACGAGATTATGTGTGCAGTTTATAAGCTTACGGAGGCTCTATAAATGGATAAGTTAACAGCCAGAGGCATCTTAACCTTTGTAGCAGCATTATATATTTTTGCTGAATTAGTAGCTGCTCTTGTGAGGGCGGTCTTATGAGAGACAAGGTATTTATCAAATTTCTTAGCATACTTTTAGTCATGTTTATTGTGCTAAGTGTTTACCAGGTATTAATAATTAGAAATTTAAGGTCCAGTCTCGAGACAGTAATAAAGGATCGGGACCAGATCATAGAAAGATATAACAGAGGAGAAAGTTATGGAAGATAAAATCAAGGAATTAATCGAAGGGATTGTAAAGAAAGCGGAAGATAAAGGCTTGGAAGTTGAAGTGCATAAATTAAGTTTAGATAAAGAAAAAGACCCAGATGGTAGTATTCAGTTTGAATTTTGCAGTGAAGAAGTCAAATGCACAGGTAAAAATATTGATTCAGATCGAATCATAACAGCAGTTCAACAGCTTTTGGAGGCATTGACGGATTTAGAGAATATTACATTTCATGAAGCTGTGAGTTTAATTGTTGAATCAAAAAGTTTCTACGAAAAAAAATATACCACAAAAAAGTTTACAAAAGAGGAAAAGTCTTCATCTAAAGATATACAGGATATTTTGAAAGTGATGCTTGGGGAGGACAACAAAGATGTCAACTAGAGCTGAATTCAACCACAACATATTTAGTAAGCACCTTAATGATGCTTACTTTGAAATCATAAACATGAAGCGAGAGGAACCAGACGTGCGCTTCCGTATCGAAACTAACAAGTACGATGAGAATGTAAGAGTCAATGTAATTGACAAAGGAAAAATTGCAAAAATCATCACCTTTAAGGAAGGTAAGAGACATTGCTATAACGCAGTTAAGGGAGGAAATAAGAATGTCGATTAAAATTAATCAAATGAAATTAACCAACTTCCAGGGAATCAGAAACCTGGAATTAAATTTTGATGGATCAAACAAATCTATTAGAGGAGATAACGGTACTGGTAAAACAACAATTATTAATGCTTATTATTATTTATTGACTGATAAGCCGTCAGTTACTATGGCAGATTATAGTCCTAAAACAAAAGGAGTCGAAGGAGATCTACACAATCTGGAACATACTGTTGAATGTACATTTGATATTAATGGTATCATTAAAGTTTTAAAGAAAACTTACAAAGAAAAGTGGACCCAAAAGCGTGGAAATAAAAATAAGGAGCTTACTGGTAATACCATTTCATACGAAGTAGATGGTCTTCCTGTTAAGGAAAAAGATTACACCAGGGAGATTGAGGAGTTATTTGGTCCTCGCGAAATTATACAGATGCTCATAAGCCCAACTTATTTTAGTGATGTATTGTCTTGGAAAGATAGACGTAAATATCTTACTGATATTTGTGGTGATTATACTGATGAGGAAATTATTAATGCAGTAGCAGAACTGGAACCTTTAAATGAGATTTTGCTATTAAACGGATCAACAGCTCAAAAACGCAGTATCGATGATCAGATTAAGCTTTTAAAAACCAATATGAGCAGTATTAACAAAGAATTAAAACAGATTCCAAGTAGAGTTGATGAAGCTGAAAGAGCAATTCCAGAAACAGCTGGGAATAAGTTGGATTATGAAAACCAGCTGCTTGAAGCAAGAAAAGAAATCAGCAGTCTGAATGACCGTAAATTAGCAGCTAAATCCGGTAATTCAGCAGCTGTTGAAAAATTAAACCGCATTGCTGAAATCAAACAGAAAGAGCGTGATGCACGTATTGCACATATTAATAGTTTTGATGAAGTAAATAGATTGATAAAGGAATCTATAAATAACCTTATAAATGAGAAAAATCTACTTAATGACACAATCAGCAGCAATGATATTAGAATTTCCAGATACAAAAACGATATTGACTATATGTCAAAAATGAGAAATGAACTGCTTAATGATTATAAAACTGTATCAGCAATGGAATTTGATGAGAATAGAAGAGTTTGTCAAACCTGTGGACAGTCACTGCCAGCAGATCAGCAGGAAAAAATATTTGCTACTTTTAATATTAACAAGTCAAAGAAACTTGAAGAACTTCAAAAAAAGGGTGCAGATGTAAGTAAAGACAAAATTGCTTCTAAAGAGCTTGAACTGAATAATCTTATTCATGAAAATGAACAGTTAGGTATTAAAGTAATGGATTTGGCAAGTCAAATTGAAACTGAAAAAAGTAAGATTACTGCTGTTACACCGTTTGAAGATACTGAAGAATACAGAGTTATTAAGAAGCAGCTTGCAGATCTTGAAAACACTGATAATGAAATAGATAAAGTAATTGAAGAAATTGATAAAGAAATTCATGAATGCAATGTTAAAGTCGCTACTTTAAATACTCATATAAGCCGATTCCAGTTAGCCGAAGAACAACAGAAGAGAATTGACGAGCTTGAAGCTAGACAGGCGCAGCTGGCTGAAGATTATGATCGTTATGAGTATGAATTAAGTTTGTGTGAAAAGTTCATTATTGAAAAAGTTAAACGGATTACTAAAAAGATTAATCAGAGATTCAAGACAGTTAATTTTGAACTGTTTGAAAAACAAATTACCAATGATGCAATTATTGAATCATGTAACGTGATGGTTCCTAATGAAAAAAGCATTGTTCCATATAAGATGGCCAACAATGCTAGTCGCATTAATGCAGGTATTGAGATCATTGATACTTTATCAGAACATTTTAATATCAGGATGCCAATATTTGTAGATAATGCAGAATCAGTTACAAAAATCACATCAACTAGCAACCAATTAATAAGGCTGGTCGTTGATGAGGATTATAAAACTTTAACAATGGTGGAGGAATAGGAAATGAGTGAAAATAAAGATACGACAGCAGCTAATGCAGTTGCTAAAGCAAATACAGATTTTAAGGGTTATATGATGTCTAAAGTTGACGGAGTAGCAGCTTCATCAGGTACACAGTTAAGTCCTCGTGATAAAACTTTTGCTAATGATATTATCTTAAATACGTATAAAAAAATGATGGAGGAAGGAATTAATCCCAATGAAATCAACTTCATTGGATGTAACTTCCCTGGACAGGTCAAAAGATTTGCGCGTCTGGGACTGTCTTTGAATGATAAAGAAATCTGGCTGGATATTAGAAATAATACCAAAGCTGGAAAAAAAGATATCAATATTAAAATTCAATATCAGGGCGAAGAAAAACTTTTATCTAAATTTTGTAAGAAAAATCATGGTGTTAAAAACATTATTAAGGATGTGGTTCTTGAAGGTGAGGAGCTTGTCCAGAAAAGAGATTTTAAAACTGGTGATTATGAGATCATCGATCACAAGATTCCGGATATTTTAAATCGTAACATTGATTTTAAGAATAAAGATAAAGTAAAAGGTGCATATGCAGTTGCTTATCATAATAATGGCAGTCAAACAGCGATTATCATTGATAAAGATAGAATTGATAGAGCTATGAAAGCAGCTAAAACGGCAATGGTATGGCAGTCGGATTTCAAAAAGATGGTATTGAAAACAGTTGTTCATGAGCTTTATCAGGAACTTGCAAAATTTAATGTTCTTCCCGATGAACTGTTAAAAGATTACAGTGAAATGGTAATTGCTAAAAATGAAGTACAGTCAGAAATAAATGCAAATGCTAATAAAGAATTTATTGATGTTGACTTTGTTGAAAATGATGCTACACCGGAATTGAATGCACCAAAACCACAAAAAGAACTGGAGCCGGCAACCGCACAGGCTAGTGAAAAAGCTGCTCAAACTTCTATGGATCCGTTCTAATGAAGATAACATGTATTGCCAGCGGTTCAAAAGGGAACGCCTATCTAATAAATGATGGCGTTTCCACTCTGCTGGTGGAGTGCGGTGTAAAGCTGGACATGATCAAGAAAGCTACGAATTACAAACTTAGCGGACTGGCTGGATGTCTTATCAGCCATGAGCACAATGATCATGCCAAATGTTATAAGGATTTGCTGCTTCGAGGTATCAGGATATTTGCATCAAAAGGTACTTTAGAGGGAATCGGTATATACGGACAAAGAGGCACATTTGCTTTAGATACTAATATCACCGCCGAAACAACTGTAAAATCGTTCAGCATCAGGGCGTTTAAAGTTCATCACGATGCTAAGGAACCAACTGGTTTTTTGATCCATTCAAATGAAACAAATGAGAATTTATTATTTATTACAGATTCATACTATTGCGATTATTCGTTTAAGAATTTAGATTACATCATGATTGAATGTAATTATATCAGTGAAAGGTTGGAACATCAGCTTAACAATCCAAACAGAAATCCTTTTGTTGATACTCATATTAAACGGCTTATGAGAAGTCATATGAATCTTAATACATGTATTGATTTTCTTAAATCGTGCGAACTGTACAGAACTAAGGAAATAATGCTGTTGCATCTTAGCGATGCTAATGCAGATGAAGAATTTATGAAGTCAGAGGTCCAAAAGGCCACCGGCAAGATAGTGAGAGTATTTTAACAAAAAGGTGCATATGCGACGTGTATAGAAACGTTTTAGTATTCAGTTATAAGATTACCCATTTGTACAGTTTGTTATAAAGGATGTGTCTATAAGCGTTGAAAAAGCCAAAGGAGTGATGTTATGGATGGAAACATGTTTGAAAAAATGGTTAAGGACTCAGCCGGGAAGAGAGTTAGCAGAACCAAGGCAATAAGATACAAGTGTCTTGACTGCTGCGGTTTCCAATCAAACGAAGTAAGAGAATGTCCTGCTGTAGAGTGCCCGCTATGGCGTTACCGTATGGGACATGAAGAACGGGATGAATTTTATACCCCAAGAATAACAAATAAAAAGGAAGAAGAGGAAATTAAAAATGATTAGACAAGCAATTGAAAAAGTAGTTGAATTAGCAAATGCGAAAGAAAACGCTCAATTAGAGCAGGCAGAAATTAAAGGTATGCTTCATACGAAATTCGGAGGCAGTTTAAGAAGGGTTACAACACCAGGTATTGAAAGTATCGATACGCGTTCATTAAGCGGACTTGTTGAAATTATCAAGTCATACATCGATGTTGAAGCAAAGAATTTAAACATTCAGCTGCCGCTGATTATTCAAGCGGATGGTAATGAGATCAAAGTACTCAGTAGCGTAGATGATACATATGAACGTCAGATACTTATTCACTGTAAACCTATTGTACCAAGACTTATTTTAAATGAATGGATATCACCTGAAGAAATGATCATCAACTTAAATACATGCTATGTCCCTACAGACAATACGGATAAATTAATCTCCACTGTAAGCAATCTGTACAATTCAAAAACTGTTAAACAGGTCGACAATGGCATTGGTGTTAACCTGGTAGTTGAGAGTGATGCATTTGCCGGCGGTGCAGGCAAGGTGACTATTAACCCAATCGTTACGCTTACACCGGTTGCTACCTATCCTGAACTTATTCAGGTGGAACGTAAATTTAATCTTCGAGTTGATCAGCATGGCCGTGTTGCACTATTCGTTGCAGATAGAGGCTACTTTGAAAAAGAAGTACAAAAACTTATCAAACAGTATCTTACTGCGGAACTGCCAAAAGAACTTATTGGCAAAGATGTTGTACTGGCATTTTAGGGGGATATGAAAATGGAAGCAAAATATACAAGAAGTATTTTAGATATAAATAACGGTTCTATTGTTAAGCTTATTGATGAAGAATTAAAAAAAGTAATGGTTAATATGTTTGACGAAGGAACTGATGATAAGGTACGAACATTAACAGTTAAACTTACTTTCATACCTAAAAATGATAAAAAGGAAATGAGTGTTAAGCCGGTTATTACTTCTAAATTAAGTCCTAAAAAAAGTGAAGAAATTCATTTGTTTAATCAGGTTCAGTATGATAAGGATACTGGCGAAGTTACTGGATTCAGACTTCAGGAGTTTACAGGAGTAGTTGCAGGACAGCTGGATTTATCAGGTGATGTAGCAGAACCGACACAGCCAGTTTGCATTGAAATCAAGCCAAAGGAAAAGTAGTTTTCTACTTTTTCCTTAATGCTTTATAGAAAGAGTTCTATTAGTGGATAATGATACATTTATTAAACTGTTTCGCAGTTTTACATCATGGGAATGGTACACTGATCAGAATACTAAAGATGTCTTTATCCACTGTCTTTTAATGGCAAACTGGAAAGATAAAAAGTGGAAAGGCACAGTGATCCCCAGAGGCAGTTTTATAACATCAATTGCACGATTATCGTCTGATTTAAAGCTTTCAGAAAAGAAAATTAGAACAGCAATAAATCATTTAAAACAGTCAAACGATTTAGCAGTCAAAACGACAAACCAATATTCCCTTATAACCGTTGTAAAATATGACGTTTATCAAATCACCACAAACAAAAAGGCAAACGAATTGATAGATACAATGGCAAACGAGGGGCAAGCGGAGGGCAAACAAAAGGCAAACAAAGGGCAACAACTAAAGAAAGATATAACAATAGAAGATAAAAGATATAAGATAAAAGATAAAAGCACTTGCGTGCCTGAATTAAAAATTCATTACCTGACCGAAAGACTTTTATTTAAAAATCTTATTGCTGAAAACGAAACAGAAATCTTTGATGAAATCATTCGTGAATATCTTGCTGAGTATGATGCCGTTGATGTGAGTGTTAAAGCTGATTACGTTCTTGGACTGATGAAGGACAAGCAGATTGATAACCGTATGGCATATTTCAAAAGTGCCATGAATAAAAATCTCAAATACTCGTATCTGCCTGAAGCGGAAGATACTAACACACCAGTTTTTGATGAAGAAGTTGATCTTGATGAACTGGATGAATTTTTAGCAGAGTTTGAATAGGAGGAAAATAATGGCGAATAAAGAAAATGCTCTTATTGTAAAACATAAAGACAAAAACACAGTTTTACAGTTGGATGGTGATTATGAAGTGGTTGGCTTCATTCCAACTACTGAAACAAGAATATGCGTTATTCTATCACGCAAGGAGGTAACTGAAGATGATTAATCGAGTAGTTCTTGTAGGACGAATGACTAGAAATCCTGAACTTAGAAGAACTCAACAAGGCGACGCGGTTACCTCGTTTACTTTAGCGGTAAATCGTAATTTTACAAGCGGAGACGGTCAACGACAAGCAGATTTTATTAATTGTGTTGTATGGCGCAAACCTGCTGAAAATGTTGAAAGATATTGTTCTAAGGGAAGCTTAGTCGGTGTTGAAGGAAAAATTCAAACCCGAACATACGATGATAAAGACGGTAAAACAGTATTTGTTGTTGAGGTTAGATGCGATAGCGTGCAGTTCCTTGATACTAGAAATCAAAATGAGGCACCTATGGATACTCAAAAAGTTCAGCAGATGGCCAACGATAATTATTTTCATAATGGATCGTCAAGTCCGAGTGATTTTATGGAAGATGTTAATACATACGACATCATGGAGGAGGATATCCAATTTTAATGGTTGATTACCCAAATGGACGGAAATATAGTCCTCAACCTGAACAACATGAGCAGAAAGAAATTAAACGAAGCAAATATCATGCGGTTAAAACTGTTCTTGATGATGTCAAGTTTGACAGCAAAAAAGAGGCTAAACGGTATATTCAACTAAAACAGATGGAAAGAGCTGGGCTTATCGAAAATCTCCAGCTCCAGGTTCCATTTGTACTTGTTGATAAGAGCTGTTATGGTCGTGAAATAAAATATATTGCTGATTTTGTTTATGTTGAAAATGATGTAGAAATTGTTGAAGATGTCAAAGGGGTTAAGACACCGGTATATCGTTTGAAGAAAAGATTACTAGCTGAGCGTTACGGAATAAAGATCAAGGAAACATAATTAACCGAGGAGGAAATAGGAAATGATTGAAGATCTGAAAGGCGAGATATGGAAACAGTATCGCGACACACCATATTTTGCTTCTACGTATGGACGTGTTAAAAGAATCTACAAGAATGGGAAAGAGCGATTATTAAATTTTTGGGTGAAAAAGAACAGAAGCGGTTCATGTTATATGCTTATAAAAATACATTGTAAGGAAACTAAAGTGAGTTATGTTGTATGGGAAGCATTTAACGGTCTCGTGCCTGATGGTCATGCAGTTACTCATAGAAATAAGTGTTATGGTGATAATGCTTTAGTGAATCTTAAAATTGTTACAAGAAAGGAATTAGGTGAGCTTTACGGTGGTCGAACAAGTATTCGTAGGTTGATTTACTGTTATGATAACAATCGCATTTACAAAGGCACCAGGGAAGCAGCTAATGACTTGTATATCAGCCGGCAGACCGTCAGTGACTACTGCAATAGAAAGATTCAGAAACCTATGTTTCGATTGCGCTGGATGAGAGGAGAATAGTAACACGTTAATAAAAGTTAAGATTGTACGTATAGGAGGAAATAGATGGACTACAATGAAAAAGTAGAATATTTAAAATCATACCGTGATAAATGTGACAGGATTGCATTCATAGATAATCAGATGATGGGAATCAAGTCAATTAATTATGGTCCATCATGGGGTGGTCATAAAACAATCAGTCAGTATATGGCGGAGAAGCAGGGATTAATGAATGAGATGGAAGAGATAGAAGATTGTATTAATTTAATTTCTGATCTAAAAGCAAGAACAGTGATTGGTTATAAATATCTTCAATTTAAGACGTATCAGGAAATTGCCGAATTAATGAACTATAGTTATTCTCAAATTCGCAATTATCATAATTTAGGAATAAATCAAATTAATTTATAGAAAGATTGGCAGTAAATAGCACCTATTGCTATTTTATATGTGATATAGTGTATATGTGGTCTTTTGGTTAAGACACACAGATGATTAATTTCTTTTTGGTTGATTCGTGTTTCTTATACTTCCCCTTGATTATACAAATATGAAAAAGCTCATTCTCCCAGAGCTTTTTTTGTCTCCAGATAAAGCGGCATCACCTGGTGCTGATACGCCATTCATTTAATGCCTCCTTTCATTAATATTCGTGGTGTCGCTTTATGTGGGATAGTGTGGTATAATTAAATATCATAAAATATGGGAGGAAAGAATATGGCAAAATTGGACAGAAAAAAAATTATATACGCAATATTAAGTGAACTTAATGAGGGAAATAAAACATTTAAGTGTGATGATTTTGGTGTTAGTCAAGACATTTATTTTGACATAATAAATGCTATTATCAATAATAATCTTGCGCAGGGTTTTAAAATAGTAACAGGCAAGGATTTAGGTGTTGTATTTTCAGGTGATGCTTACATTACCGTACCCGGTATTGAATTTTTAGAACAAAATTCTACATGGGGTAAAGCATATGCAGGTTTAAAAGAATTTAAAAGTTGGATTCCCGGAATAGGAGGATAAGCCACAATTTGTGTGGTTTTTCTTTTACCCAAATATGGCAGGATATAGCAAGTAGCAGCTTACCAGGGTCCTTTCCTGGAGTTGGTGGTGCAATTCCACCTCCTGCAACCAGTTTTATATTATCAGCGGACAATAGTTCGCTTTTTTTGATTATAGAAAGTGAGGTGTCGTTTATGACCGAAAAACAAAAGATATTTGCAGATGAATATTTGATTGATCTAAACGGCACCAGAGCATATAAAGCTGCTTATCCTAATATCAAAAGCGATAATGCTGCTGCAGTTAGAGCAAATAAACTTTTGAAGAAAAAAGAAATCTGGGATTATATTCAGCAGCGTCTGGATGAAATCGCCAGTAAACGTGTTGCTAAACAACAGGAAGTCATGGAATATCTAACTTCAGTAATGCGTGGTGAATCAACTTCGAGTGTACTGGCCATGTGCGGTGACGGCATGCAGGAGGTTATTGAGAAACCGCCTGATGAAAAGGAAAGTCTAAGGGCTGCTGAACTATTAGGGAGACGTTATGGAATGTGGACTGAAAAGGTTGATGTTACTTCCAATGGCAAAACGATGATAGTTGATGATATAGATGGCTAAAAAAGTTAGTTTGAAGTCAATAATTGGTCCTGCGTTTTGGGATGTGCATAAACTGATTAAGGAGTGCGAATATACCCATTACTGGTTAAAAGGTGGTCGAGGGTCTCTTAAATCATCATTTATAGGAATTGAAATTCCTTTAGGCATTATGAGAGATGCACAAAATGGCCTAATGTCTAATGCAGTTGTTATTAGAAGGGTAAAGGATACTTTGAGAGGTTCAGTATATGAACAGATCAAATGGGGTATTTATATGCTTAACGCTCAGGAGGATTGGGAAATACCTGAATCCAAACTACAAATGACATATAAGCCAACAGGACAGGTTATTTTATTCAAGGGTGCTGATAACCCAAAGAAACTTAAATCTACAAAGGTATTTGTCGGATATGTGAAATATGTATGGTATGAAGAATGTGATGAGTTTGAATCCTACGATAAGATCAGGAATATTAATCAGTCTCTTTTGCGTGGTGGTCCTGAATATTGTGTATTCTACTCGTTTAATCCTCCTGAAAGTCAAAGAAACTGGTGTAATAAGCAAGTCCTTATCAAAAGACCAGATACTTACATAAGTCATACTACTTATCTTCAGGCGCCGAGAGAGTGGCTTGGCGAGCAGTTTCTTATTGAAGCGGAGCATTTAAAGGTTATTAATGAAGAAAAGTACAATCATGATTATCTTGGAGAAGTTACGGGCACTGGCGGTGAAGTGTTCACTAATCTTGATATTAGAGAAATCAGTGATGATGAGATTGCAGTATTTGATCGTTTGAAGAACGGACTTGATTTTGGTTATGCCGGTGATCCATTAGCTTATTTAAAAATGAATTATGACAAGACGAGAAGACGTCTTTTTATTTTTGGTGAGGTTTATGGTACACGTCTTTCAAACAAGAAAGCAGTAAAGAAAATAAAAAAACTAAATCCTTTAAACAAATTAGTTACAGCAGATAGTGCTGAACCTCGTACAATTAACGAATTCAAGTTGTTGGGATTAAATATCGTTGGTGCAAAGAAAGGGCCTGACAGTGTAGAAAACGGGATTAAATGGCTTCAGGATCTAGAACAGATAATTATAGACCCCACACGATGTCCTAACGCTGCTAGAGAGTTTAATGACTATGAAATTGAAAAGGATAGGGAGGGAAACTTAAAAGGTGAATTTCCTGATAAGAATAATCATACGATTGATGCAGCTCGTTATGGATGTGAAACAGATGTTATTAGAAATAAAGCAAGAGCAGGTAAAAACCGCTCTAAATATACAAATCAAGGAGGTAGCTGATGAAAAATTTTACAATCGATGCTAATGATTATGATGAAACAAATCTAAATAAAACGATGATTAGGGATTTAATTCGTAAGCACTCTAGCGTGGCATCTAAAATTAGAAAAAATCAGCGCTATTATGATGGTAAACATAAGGTTCAAGGGCGAACTAAAAAAATAAAGGGTTCCAGTAATAATAAAGTTGTATGTAATCACGCAAAGGATATAAGCGATACTGCGACGGGTTACTTTTTAAGCTCGGCTATATCATTTTCTACAAGTGACAAGAAAATGAATATTGATAAACTTACAGACGCATTTGATTTGGCTGATGTTGACGATGTTGATCATGACAATGCGCTTGATATGAGTGTTGCAGGTGTTGCGTATGAGTATGTCTATGTTAAAGAAAATGAGACAACACCAGTATCAAAAAATCTAGAACCGGAACATACATTTCTAGTATGTGATGATACTATTGAAGAAAATATTCTTTTTGGGGTTTATTACTATCGCTTTAAAGATGCTGTTACCGGAAAGTACAAATACAAGGCTACTGTTGGAACAGAAAATTATATCTATGAGCTGCTGCTTGAAGGAACTTATGAAAACAATGTTTATGTAGATGAAGAACCAAAAGAACATTTTTTAGGTGATGTCCCGATTATTCAGATTCTAAATAATAAAAATGGAGTTGGTGATTTTGAACAACAGATTAGTTTAATTGACGCTTACAACACGTTGATGAGTGACCGCGTAAATGACAAAGAACAGTTTGTTGAAGCGCTTCTTGTAGTTTATGGGGCTTTGATGGGCGATGATGAAGAAGAAGTCAGTGAGGTAGTTAAGATACTTAAAGAAAATGGTTTACTTGAGTTACCGCTTGATGCAAAAGCAGAATACATTGCTAGAACTTTTGATGAATCGGGAATGGAAGTATTAAGAAAAGCTATTAAAGAAGATATTTATACATTCAGCCATGTTCCTAATCTTACTGATGAAAACTTTGTTGGCAACAGTTCAGGTGTGGCAATGGAATATAAGTTACTTGGTCTTGAGATGATAACTAAAACTAAAGAGCGTTATTATAAAAAAGCACTTAAACAGCGTATAACATTGTATTGTAATTATCTTAATCTTAAAGCGATTTCGATTAATCCAACTGCAATCATTCCAACTTTTTCAAGAGGACTGCCTAAGAACTTGTTGGAGCTGTCTCAAATTATAACTAATTTAAAAGGTTTCGTATCACAGGAAACATTGTTGAATCAGCTTGATTTTGTTGAAGATGCCCAAACTGAAATTAAAAAAGTTGATGAAGAGAACGACAAAGCAGTGGAACGTCAGCAAAAAATGTTTGGTGTAGCAGATAATGTACCGTTTAACAACTCAGGGGGTGAAGATGATGAAGAAGCTGATGGGGAAGATAAAAACAAAAATAAATAAACAGCTAAAAAAGATTCTGCTCCCAATAATAAAGCTGCTTAACAAATTTATGAAGTTTCTTATTGAGGTATTGGAGTGAGTAACTACTGGCGTAATAGACAGGCTGAACATATTCAAAGAGCTATGGAAATCGCAGAAGCCTCAAGTCAGGAACTGGCAAAGCTTTATCAAAAATCCTGTTATTATTTTAATGAACAGATCCAGGGTGTTTTTGATAAATACAGGAAAAAGCATAGTTTAAGTGAAGCTGAAGCCAAGGCTCTGTTAAATGATTTAACTGATCCAACTTCATATGATCAGATGCTTAAAAGATTAAAGGCAGGAGCTAAAGGTGAGGAAAGAAAAGAACTTCTTAAAGAACTAGAAGCTCCAGCGTATCGATATAGAATCAATAAGCTTCAGGACTCACAGAAGAATCTCGATGTGATGATGAGAGAAGTCTACAAGCGTGAAAAAGAAGTCAATACACTCACGTATATTGATGTAGCATATGATTCTTATTTTAACTCAATCTATAATCTCCATGAAAGAACCAGTATAGCCTTTAGCTTTGAAAATATTGATCCAGAGGTTACCGATAAATTACTTAATTCTAAATGGAGTGGTAAAAACTATAGCGAGCGTATCTGGGATAATACCCAGAATTTAGCAGACTCAGTCAAAGAAGAAATGCTGATGGGTGTGTTAACTGGTAAAAGTGAAAAACAGATGGCTGATACGATCGTTGAAAAGTTTGCTGTCGGTGCTTATAATTCCAGAAGACTTATTTGTACAGAGAGTGACTTTATTAGTAATGCTTTAGATATGGAAGCGTATCGAGAAGCTGATATTGAAATGGTACGTTTTTGTGCGGTGCATGATATGAAGACATCTCCAATCTGTCAAACACATGACCATTCAACTATACCGCTTGATAAAGCAGTGCAGGGGGTAAATGTTCCACCATTACATCCAAACTGCAGGTCATCAACTGAGCCGGTTATTAATAAGGCAATTGAAGCTAAGATGAAGCGTAGAGTTAGGGATCCAGTCACAGGTAAAGATAAAATTGTTAGTGCTAATCAAAACTACCAGGAGTGGTTAAGAAATCAGCAAAAAGAACATGGTAAAGATAACGTTGAAACCTTTAGAAAGAAAGTCTTAAATGCTAAAAAGGATCGTGAACAATTTAAGCGTTATAAGAGTGTTATTGGTGGTAAAGAGTTGCCAGAAACGTTCGCAAAATTTCAAGATTTGAAGTATAATGATGGTAAGGATTGGAAAGACTTAAAATTATTATACAAAGCGACAAATAACGGATGGATACTGCATAAACATCTTGATTATGTATGGCAAGGTGAGCAGGGATTTATCCCAACAGGTGCAGCTTTAACGAATACACATATTATCGCGGGAAAAGGTAGCGATAAAACTCTTAGAGCAGCAAAAAGATTATCGGAAAAATACGGCGGGAACATTGATAACTGGTCTAAAAAAGTTGCAAAAGTTACGTCAGATAAATATATATTTGATGTTCATTGGTATGAACATGATAAGCATCAATATGAACCAAAAGTGAAATTAAGAAAGGATAGAGATTAATATGAAAACTATAATGGTTTATCAGTGTGAACTTGATAAAGAAATAAAAATGGAATTGTATGGAAAGCTCAGATATATTGGTAAGTCATTTGGTGTTGACGGTTTAACTAACAATCAAGTTTACGATTGTGTTGGTGTTGATAGCGGAATGCTTCGCATTGTTGATGACAGTGAAGAAGATTATCTTTATCCTACGTCTCGCCCTAAAGCAGCTTATGATCATGAATATGAAGGCGGAAGATGGGAAGTTGTTGAAATTTATAATGATGCATTGAGAAAGGAACTTGAGTTATATGGCTAAAGACGACAGTTATACGAAAATAACAGAGCTAATGACAAGATGGAGTTATATTTCAAGATTAGACTAATTCTATTATTAATTTGGATAGCTATATGCACAGTATATTTGATTTATAAATTTATAAAACACGTTAATTGATTTGTAGCGTGTTTTTATTTTACCTAAAAGGAGGTGGTTAGATGGCAAAACTAAAAGTTGTAAAGAATATGATTGATAAGAATACTGGTCTTTCTTACCGTGAAGGAGCCTTAATGACAGTTGCTGATCCTAAACGCATTAAGGAGTTAGTCGATGCGGGTGTTGCAGTTGAAATCAAACAAGTCCAGAAAGAAAAATCAAATTAATTACGGTGAGAGAAATCTTGCCTTTTATTATGTCCAAAAACTTATGACAAAAAACTGTGGGATAGTCATACGGACTTAAAATGGAGGAATTTATGAGTAAAGATTTATTTAGAAAGTGGCCATTAGCGTATCCATTAAATATTCAATTGTTTGCTGATGAAGGCGCCAGTGATAGCGACAGTGAAGACTCTGGAAACGAAGATGGCGATGATGGTGAACATCAAGAAAATCCTAGAACATTCACTCAGGAAGAAGTAGATAAAATAATTAAAGGCAGAGTGGCTAAAGAACGTAAATCCTGGGAAAAACAACTTGCTGATCAGCAAACAGAGGCTGAAAAATTAGCAAGCATGAATGAAAAGGAAAAAAAGGCTTATCAGGAACAGAAAAGAATAAAGGATTTAGAAAACAGAGAAACAGCAATTACTAGAAGAGAGCTTACTGCACAGGCTAAAGAACAGTTGGCTGATAAAGGGCTTCCGGTTACATTAGCTGAGATTTTGAATTTTTCTGATGCTGAAAGCTGCAACAAATCAATCGAAACTGTAGAAAAGGCATTTCAAGCTGCAGTAGAAAAAGCAGTAGAAGATCGTATCAAGGGTGGTAAGCCAATTAAAAAAGCACCTTCTTCATCTGCAGGTATTACGGTTGATTCAATAAAATCAATGACAGCTGAAGAAATCAATGCAAATTGGGATGAAGTGCAAAATGTATTAAAAGCAAATAGATAGAAAGAAGAGGTAATTATATGTCAGTAGAAAATTTTATTCCAACTATTTGGAGTGCACGCCTTTTGAGACATTTAGATAAAAGACACGTTTATTTAAATTTATTAAATCGTGATTATGAAGGTGAAATTAAAAACTTTGGTGATACTGTAAAGGTAAATCAAATTGGTGAAGTAACAATTAAAGATTATGAAAAGGGAAAAGATATTGATGCTCCTGAAGATTTAAGTGGAGAACAACAAGAATTAAAGATTGATCAGGCAAAATATTTTAACTTTTCTGTTGACGATGTTGATAATGCGCAAACAAATCCAAAATTAATGGATAAAGCAATGGAAAGAGCAGCATATGGTATGAATGATGTTGTAGATGCATTTGCTGCTAATCTTTTAGCTATTAATGTTCATGCTGATAACTGTATCGGCAGTGAAGAAACACCAAAAACGCCTACTAAAGAAACAGCTTATGATTTATTAGTTGACTTAGGAGTTAAATTAACAGAAGCTAATGTCCCAACTGTTGGAAGATGGGTTGTTATTCCTGCATGGTATCACGGGTTATTATTAAAAGATGACAGATTCGTCGGTAATGGTACGGATTACAACAAAGCAATTTTAGAAGGTGGTGAAGTTGGTAAGGGAGCAGGCTTTACTATTTATGTTTCTAATAATGTTCCAAATATTGCCAAAACTAAATATAAATTAATTGCTGGAACCGATGAAGCTGGTTCATATGCTGAACAAATTCTACAAACAGAAGCGTACAGACCTGAAAAACGTTTTTCAGATGCGGTAAAAGGTTTACATGTATACGGTGCAAAAGTATTCCAATCAAAATGTATTGCTATGTTAACTGCAAATCCTACTGTGGAATAAGGAGAAAATTATGGCACATATTTATAATATTAAAAATAAGGTTATTACTGAATGTTTGAATAAAGATGTAATTAAAATTTGTACTAAGGATCCTTTAAATTATATTGTAAGGGATAATCTTGAAGATTTAAGAAAAGAAATTAATGTCATTGAATCGAAAATTTCATATGCCGAACAAACTGAAGATAAAAAAGTTCCATTATCTAAAATGAAACTTGATGATTTAAAGGCGTTAGCTGAGGAACTTGATTTAGAACATGACGGTTTAAACTGCGATGAGCTTCGTAAAATTATTAAAGATGCACAAGGAGCATAGTAATGACTGTCGAAGAAAAATTTAAGAAACTTACAGGAGAGACTGATGAATCATTAGTTTCTCTTTTTCTTAGCAAAGCTGAAATCAAAGTTCTAGAAAAGACTAATCGTGTAGAAATGATTGCGGAACTTGAATCATTTAAGCTTGATCTTGCTGTTGCAAGATATGAGCGAGATGGTGAGTCTGGTTCATCAAGTCACAGTGAAGGTGGTGTAAGTCGCAGTTATCGCAGTGAAGATGAGATACTTTCGGGTATCGATAAATATAGACTTAGTGCTGTTGCTAGGAGGCGATTAAATGCTAAGAAGAAAGATGAAGAAATTCAAACTTAGAAAATATATCGTAAAAAAAGATACTGAACGTAATACAGCTTTAGAATATCTTGATCCTGTTGCAGGTGAAGCGGTAATCTGTCCAGCTGGTGGAAAAGTACAAGCGGAACTTTATGGGCTAAGACTAGCCTATATGCTTAACATGAATTATTATGGTGATTTAAATATAAGTGAAAATGATGCTATATGTATAAATATTGATGAGCCGGAATATAAGGTGGTTTCAATTAAGAGCTATCCCAAATTTAAATTCATTGAGTTGGAAAAATTAAGATGACATTTCAAAATGCGGATAAACTCATAAAAAAGCTTAATTTGATGTCTAATGAAGTTCAGGGTGAAATCTTAAAGAAATCAGTAAAGCGAGGTGGTCTACTTGTACAAAAGCAGGCACGTCTTTTGGTTAATTCTAAGAGCGGTAATTTAGGTAGGTCAATCAAGGAAAGAACAGAACAGAGGCCTAGTGGAGCAAGCAGTACTGTTTACACTAATCTTGATTATGGCATTTACTATGAGCTTGGAACAGGTCCCAATGGTCAGGAAAACCATGCGGGTATTTCTCCAAATGTTAATCCTAAATATTCACAAACTGGATGGATGATACCTGCTGATGCTATGAGTGTTGATGATGCTGAGTATTATGGCTTGGGTGTTGTAGAAAGCGGTGGTGAAGTTATCGGATACCGTACTAATGGTATGCCGGCACGGCCGTATCTCTATCCAGCGCTGCATGATCAGAAAAAAGATATTACTAAAGAGATGAATAGATATATTGGAAAGGAAATAGTCAAGGTGATGAAAAAATGATCAATATTAAAGATAAGATAGTTGAGCAGCTTGAAAAAGTTGTTGATAATCTGAGCGATACGTATCCTCAGGATTTCACAAATTTTCCAGCAGTCAGCTACTGCGAGGAAGAGAACTGTGTTTATGAAGTTACCGATGAAGGTGAAGCTTCATCACTAATTCGCATTAGGATTGATATCTGGAGCAATAAGAGTACTTCATCGACTGCAGTTGATATTGATAAGGTTATTGCTGAATTTGGTTTTAAACGTATTTCATGTTCAGATATTGGCGAGCCTTCGGGCATGAAGCATAAACTTATGAGATATGAAGCGATTGTAGATACAAATAAAATTTTTGCGTATCATAAAAATTAATGAAAGAGAGGTATTTATATGTTAGCAAATGGAGCAACTTTAGAGTATAAGAAAAAATCTGCTACTGAAAGTAATTATACAAAATTAAAAGGATTAAAAGAAATTCCTGAAATGGGTGTTGATCCTGAAAAAGTAGAGAATACAGATCTTGATGATACCGTTAAACAGTATGAAATGGGTATCGGTGATGCAGGTGATATCACCTATAAATTTAAATATGAAAATACATCAACAGACAGTCCATATCGTTTGATGAGAGCTTTGGAGGAGAGTGGGGAGATCGCTACTTTTAAAGAAACATTAAAAGATGGAACTACAACTGAATTTGATGGTCAGGTTTCTGTTAAAAGAACTGGCGGTGGAGTTAATGGTGTTATTGAGTTTAACTTAAACATTGCACTTCAAAGTAAATTGACAATCACTGACCCGGAAATTGCATAAGGAGGCAGCTATGGAAGAAAATAAAAGAATCCCATGGGCTACGTGGGAAGTCGATGGAGTTGAGTATAAATTAAAACTCACAACAAGTGTAATTACTAAACTTGAAGAACAGTTTAAGACTAATCTTGTTAACGTCCTGGATAATGGTGTTCCAGCGTTAAAGATTATGCTTACAATTACACATGGTGCTATGCAAAAATTTCACCACGGTATCAAATATAAGGATGTAGAAGAAATGTTTGAAAAATATGTGGATGAGGGAGGATCACAAACTGCATTCATGACAGATGTGTTTTTCCCGATTTATCAAGCGTCGGGTTTTTTCTCTGGTTCAATGGCAGAAATGATGAGCGAGAAGTTGGACGAAGCCAAAGAACAACTGTAACTAATATATCAGACTTAATAAATGGGATTTACCCAAATGCAGTTGACTGCGGGATAGATCCTTTTTATTTTTGGGAACTAAGTTTAGATGAAATCAAGGATATTATTGATTCTTTTAATCGAAAAGAGATAATGAAACAAAAACAACGGGCTATAGATAACTCTATTCTGGCTGACCAAATCATCAGAGGAATTGGATTATTATTTTCTCAAAAAGAAGACAATGTTGAAATTAAGCAAATATGGGATTACTATCCTGACTTATTTGAGGAAGAAAAGAAAAAAGCAGAGGAGCAAAAAGAAATAAACGAATTAGAGGAATTTAAAGAAAAAAGAAAAAGGTTCGCTTATAACCATAATAAACAGATTGGGGCTGATGACTAAGGACAGTAGAAGAATTAAAAGTAATAATCAACGCTGAAACAAAGCAGTTTAGAGATGAACTTGCAAAAGTTCAAACTCAAATGAAATCAGCTACCCAGAATGTTACTGTGCAGACATCTAAAATAAAATCAGCTATATCAGGTATAAAATCAGCACTTGTAGGATTAGCGGTTGGAACTGGACTGTTAAAACTTGGTAAAGAGGCTTTACAGGTTGCAAGTGATCTTACTGAAGTGCAAAACATTGTAGATGTAGCGTTTGGCTCCATGGCGTGGAAAGCTGAAAAGTTTTCTAAATCAGCACTTGAAGCATTTGGGATGAGCGAGTTAAGCGCCAAGAAAACATCGGGCACTTACATGACTATGGCTAAAAGTGCCGGTATAAATGAAAACGCAGCCAGTGATATGGCGGTCACTTTGGCAGGTTTAACAGGTGATGTCGCATCATTTTATAACATATCTCAAAATCTTGCTGATGTGCGTTTAAAATCTGTTTTTACAGGTGAGACAGAAACTTTAAAAGAGCTAGGTGTTGTAATGACTCAAACAAATCTCCAGGCTTATGCATTGTCACAAGGTATTAATAAAAATATAAGTGATATGAATCAGGCAGAGCAAACAACTTTAAGATATAACTTTGTTTTGGATAGATTAGCCTTTGTTCAAGGCGATTTCGCAAGAACAAGCAGCAGCTGGGCTAATCAAATTCGTATTCTTCAAGAATGTTTTAAACAGCTTTTAGGAATTATCGGAAATGGCTTGATTGCTGCATTAACACCTGTTGTTCAATTTCTTAATATGATCATTAGTAAACTTATTACATTCGCGAATGTTGTAAGTGCAGTTTTTGGTAGGTTATTTGGAAAGAAGAGTGGAGGAGAACAAGCGGCAACTGGTTTTTCCGCGGCTGATAATGCAGCTAAAAGCGCTACATCTTCTGCAGGAGGATTAAATAATGCCCTAAAGGGTACTGAGGGTCAAGCCAAGAAAACGGCTAAGGCGCTAGGCTCATTAGCTGGATTTGATGAATTAAACACGATCAGTGCAAGTGATTCAAGTGCAGGGGCTGGTAGTGGTGCCGATTCAGGAGGTATTGGAGGCGGTGGCTATGCAATTGATCCAATTGATTGGGACAGTGCTTTTAAAGAACCTGACACAAGCGGTATCGAGGCTACTGTCGATAAAGTGATGGGCTATATCGATAGGCTTAAAACCTTTCTTAAGACCAATGCTCCTGTTATAACAAGTCTGTTGGCTGGAGTTTTAGCAGGTTTTGTTGCTTTTGAGGTAATAAAGAACTGGGCAGCGTTAACAGGTCCGATAAAGAGTTTATTCACTAATATAGGCGCATTATTTGCTTTATTTAAGGATGTAGGTGTAATAGAAACATTAAGTGTTATGCTTACAGGACTAAGCGCGCCAATGCTTGCGATAGCCGGTACGGTAGCAGCAGTTACAGCAGCGCTTGTTTATCTATATCAGACAAGCGAATCATTTAGAAATCTTGTAAATGAAGCAGTCGGAGCATTACTTGGAATACTTCAAAATTTCTATACAGGTTGCCTTCTGCCTATTTTTGATACACTGGTGATGTTGTTTAATACAGTACTGCTTCCGTTGGGAAGTTTGTTAACGGATGTATTTTTAACTGTGGTAGAAGCTATAGCAAGTATTGTTTTATCATTCTGGACTAACATTTTAGCACCAATAGCTGACTTTCTTGTCAGTGTTTTAGGTATAGCTATACAGGGTGTATGTGATGTTATTCAGGGCTGGATGCCAGCGATTAATACTGTTATTGGTATTTTATCAAAGCTGTGGAACACGATGCTTAAACCGATTGTTACGTTTATTCAAACGGCATTCATAACCGTTTTTGAAATTGCAGGTGGGATTATAACCACTGTTGCAAATGATATTTTAGAAGCTTTCCAGTTTGTTATTGATTTCTTTGTTGGGGTATTTACTCTTGATATAGAAAAAATGTGGGATTCTGTCTGTGGCCTTTTTGGCTGGGCATGGGATACTATATGTTTAATATTCTCGCCAATTGGTGATTTCTTTACAGACCAATGGGAAAATATTCAGGAAGCATTTTCAAGTGTAGGCGAATGGTTCAAAAATACATTTCAGGGAGCATGGGATAAAGTTTGCAGTGTGTTTTCAGGTGTCTGTAAATTTTTTGGAGACGTTTGGTCAAACATTACCAAAGCATTTGGCGATGTTGCAGGCTGGTTTAGAGGCAAATTCAGCGATGCATGGACAGCAGTTAAAAATGTATTTAGTACAGGAGGTGCTGTATTTGATGGTATCAAAGACGGTATTCTAAATGGCTTAAAGGCTGTTGTAAATGCAATTATTAAAGGAATCAATAAAGTAATTAAAATTCCATTCGATGGTATAAACAGTGCATTAAAATCAATAAAAAAAGTAAGTATTTTAGGAGTTAAACCTTTTGACTGGATTAGCACGATAAGCGTACCACAAATTCCTTTGCTAGCTGAAGGAACAGTGGTAAACAAACCAACTTTAGGTATTTTTGGTGAGGCAGGTACTGAGGCTGTAATTCCATTGAAACGTAATACCCAGGGACTTGATCTGATTGCTGAAAAATTAGCAGATAGATTATCTTTTGATGGGGATAGTGGAAATGGAGCAACTTATGTCATTAATTTTGTTTTGGAAAATGGGAAGGTACTGACCAAGATGGTAATTGATAATATTAAAGAATATGAGGTACAAACTGGTAAACCAGTATTTGATTATTAAGAGGAGGGTATATATGGCAAATGAAGCATTGATTAAAGTGAATGGTGTAGCTTTGTCTACACCTTCTGATATTAAAGTTGAAATTCAGGATTTGGACGGTGAAAGTGTTAGACCAGTGGCTACAGGTGTTCTAAGAAGAAATAGAATTAGATCAAATATGTTAAAAGTCACATTGACATGGAACATAACACCAACAATCGACATCATGAATATTCTCAATGCGGTAACTCCTGCTGAGTTTGACGCAGAACTATTTATTCCAACTCATGGAATCCGTGCCACTAGAAAAATGTATGCGGGAAACAAAAGTTATAATTACATTAGGACGAAAGAGGGACTTAAAGCTAAGTCCTTTTCTTTTGCATTGATTGAGGTGTAGTCATGCTAATTAAATACGGAAACTTAGATGTGACAAGTCGACTGCTTGATTATAAGATTTCAAGTTCTTTTGCGGAGGGGTATCTTATTGGTAATGTTCCAACAATCCAGCTGAATCTTAAGTTTGATAACTATGATGGAATTTTTGATAATCTCGATACTGAAGTGTATTGGGAAATTCAAGAAACTAATGCTTCAGATAAAAGATATTTTAAGATATATAATCAACCCGAAAAGTATACTAAATCGTTGAGTCTAAAACTGTATGACAATAACTATTCTCTAGATATTGCGTATGATACAAAACTTACATATCCAGTACAAATAAAAGACCAGTTGGATGAAATAGAAAGTCTAACTGGTTTTTCTATAATCAGAACTAATATTCCTGATTATGTATTGAATAAAGAAGTTGCGTGGTATGACAATACAATTGTTATAAGAAGTTATCTGGGCTGGATAGCTGAACTTTGCGGAGCTAACGTGTTTGCAAAGGGAATTAATTCGCTTGAATTTGTAAAAGTTACAAAGGATGTATTTGCAAACACAGATACCTTAACAAATTATGAAAAGAATGAAGTTTATAAAGTGACTCGTATATATGCAGAGAACGGATTGAATTCACTTGAAGCCGGTAATGAAACAGGAAATACGATGTTTCTTGATGCAAATAATCTTTACCTCGATGAACAATTGATTGTAGATTCTCTATACGAACAGTTCGATGGTTTAACATTCTATTCAGTAAAATCTGTAAAGATGATTTCTATTGATAATTTGTTACCAGGTAAATTGATTAATTATAATGATGAATTCAATTTTATGGTAATTGATTTATCAAATACATTTAAGGGTGGAAATTTTCTATTATCTGATATAGATGGAACCGTAACTACCAAAAATGAAGAACGTGTTATCAAGAGAATAAACAATACAACACGCATACGAAAGCTGCAGATAACGCAAGATCAAGAATCACTTAAACTGGATGTCATCGCAAAAGAGCAAGAAGGGCTTAATGAAAAAGTCGGGCAGCTTACAATTACTAATGAAGAAATTAACACTAAGATAGAAGAAATCAATACTAAGATAGAGGACATTGATACTTCTTTATATAGAGCTTTTATGATATCAGATGCAACTGTTTTAAATGAACAAAATAAATCAATTGTCCTGTCTTGTCAAGTTGTTAACGGGACTACTGATATTACACCTGACCAGACTGATATACAATTTCAATGGTATAAAAATGAAGAAAAATTTAAAACTGGCAAATCAGTGACATTGACAGGCAATGATATTGATGTAAGTGCTAATTTTAAGTGTATAGTTTCTATAAGCGGAATTGAATTAAATACAGGAAGTGTAACTATAACTGATAATAATGACATTGCTAATTTAGGCAACAGTTTTCTTGATGTTACCGGTTCACAGTTAGTACAGATTTTAAATACTGACGGAACTTATAGTCCTAACTGGGAAATTAACAATATTACGATTACTCCAGCAGTTTTAGATGGATTATTAAATGTGGATTTAAGTAATTGTGATATTGTCTTTAAAAAGATAATCAACAGTTCAGAAACTGGACTTACGAATGGTGAGAATGTTAGCAATGGAATATTGAATGTAAGTAAAAATATTATGACCAAGGCTAATCCGGCGGTTACATATGTCTGTTATGTATCGTATAAAAACACAAGTATTAAACTGTTTACGTCATTTAGTTTAAATGTACTGGGTAAGGACGGTGCTGACGGTAGTGATGGAAAAGATGGAGCAGTGGGACCGCAAGGTCCAACTGGGGATGATGGTGTTAGTGTGATTAGTATCACACCTTACTTTGCAGTTAATGCCAGCAGTACGACACCACCTGACAGCGGATGGATAACTGCTCAACCGGTTAGAGCAAATGGGCAGTATCTATGGCGCAAAGATACGACAAAATTTAGTAATAATACTACCTCAACAACAATTCCATTCGTCATTACCGGAGATAAAGGCGATACTGGTCCACAAGGGCTTCAGGGACTTCAGGGTCCACAAGGTAATCAGGGAATTCAAGGACCGGCTGGACCTAAAGGAAATGATGGTTCTAGTGGAAAGACTTCGTATTTTCACATTAAATACAGCAGTGTTGCCAATCCGACAAGCTCTAGTCAAATGACGGAAACTCCGTCGGTTTATATTGGTACTTATGTTGATTACACTGAAACCGACAGTACAGATCCAACAAAATATACATGGGCGAGATTTCAGGGAATTCAGGGAGCTCAGGGGACACAAGGAATACCGGGAACTAATGGTGTAGATGGCAAGACTTCTTATCTCCATATAAAATATTCTAATGATGGCGGGAAGTCGTTTACTGCAAACAGTGGAGAGACAGCAGGTGATTATATTGGACAGTGTGTAGACTTTAATTCTAATGATCCTACAAATGTTGACAGTTATACATGGTCTAAAATCAAAGGTGAACAAGGACCTCAGGGAATTAAGGGGGTTGCTGGAGCGGATGGAGTAAGTTCTTATTTCTATATAAGATACTCTCAAAACGCTAATGGTAACCCGATGACTGACAGTGCTGAGAATGCTGTTTATATTGGTACATGCTCAACAACATCAAATACAGCTCCGAGCTCATATGTTTCATATAAATGGAGCAAGATCAAAGGAGATACTGGAAGCAAAGGAGAACAAGGAATTCAGGGACCGAAGGGAAGCGATGGACAAACTTCGTATCTACATATTAAGTACAGTGATGACGGAAAAACTTTTACCTCAAATAATGGAGAAACACCAGGTAAATATATTGGAACATATGTGGATTTTTCTGAAGCTGACAGTGCAGTTTTTAATAAATACTCATGGGTTAAAATAGAAGGACCACAGGGCGTACAGGGACCTAAAGGAGCAGATGGGAAGCAGTATTATACATGGCTTAAATATGCGGATACACCTACAAGTGGTATGAGTGACAGCCCAACTGGAAAAGCATATATTGGTTTAGCGTATAATAAGGCCACTGCAACAGAAAGCAGTAATTATTCAGATTATACATGGTCTTTAATCAAAGGTGAGAAAGGTGATACTGGTATTCAGGGACCAAAGGGTACAGATGGTAAAACAACCTATACATGGGTTAAGTATGCAACAAGTGCCAGTGGTGCTAATATGTCTGATGATCCATCGGGTAAAACATACATAGGTTTAGCTTACAACAAGACAACCCTTACGGAATCAACTTCAGCCAGTGATTATACATGGAGTTTGATTAAAGGTGATAAGGGTGACAAAGGTGACGATGGTACGGTTCATAGTGCTACTGCACCTAGTGATAAAACTAAGTTATGGTTTGATACAACTGATAATCTTCTAAAATACTGGAACGGTACTACATGGGAAGTGACTAATGATTTTGCTGGTGATATAAATGACATGAAGCAGAATATTACTACTGAATATACTTCTGCGATCAACCAGCTTAAAGAATCGCTGACTACACTGGTTGAAAAACTACAGACTACCACTACTGACAATTCAACTTTGATAGAGCAGTTATCATCACAGATTGTTCAAAATTCTAGTTCTATATCGCTGGTTACAAACAGTATTAAAAGTATTACCGACAATATAAGTGGTCTGGCTACGAAAGAAGAAATTTCACAGTGGGCACGTTTTGAAAATGGAGTATTGGAGTTGGGTGCAAGTAACAGTCCCTTTGCTGTTAAATTATCTAATACGGAATTAGGATTCTATCAGAATGGAAGCAGAATAGCATATCTGTCAAACCAACAGCTTAACATTGAATATGCCATTGTAATGACAAAATTAAATATCGGAACATTCAGCTGGAATTATGATGCTACTGATGGTCTGACATTAACCTAGGAGGTGTGTGAATGGCAACTTTTGGAACAAGTAATAAATATATAAACTACAGTGTTAACAGTCAGGAGCTGAGCTATGACATAAATTCAAACACCTCTGTTGTTAGAGTTTGGATAGACGTATGGCGAACAAACACTGGTTATACTACATATGGAACAGGAACAGTGTATGCTCGCATAAACGGCGGAGTATACAGTGCTGGTATAAGTACTGGACAGAAAATAACATCAACACCGATTCGCTTAGGTACATGGGATGTTACTGTCGGTCATAATGCTGACGGTTCAAAAGCTATAAGCGTTACTGGTTGGATAAGTCACAGCCAGTTCAGTTCTTCGGAACAGGGCTATACCCATACGTTAACTACAATCCCAAGGCAGGCTAACATTACAGAAAGTAGCAATTTCACAGATGTTCAAAATCCAACTATTAAATTCAGTAATCCAGGTGGCTTTAATATGAGCGTCTGGTTAGAGCCTAACCCAAACGGACCGCATCTTGCAGTTAGGGATAATATTCCCAACACGGGGAGTTATACATGGGAATTAACTGATGAAGAACGAAACCAGTTAAGAGAAGCGTGTAAAGGGAAAACTTGTACTATTCGTATAGGGTTATATTCTAACAATAAGCAGTGGGCAAGCTATCACGATAGAACATATACTATAACCAACGCTAATCCCAGCTTTACAAGTATTACTGCAACACCGGTAAATCCATTTGGTTCGTTGTATTTGCAAGGTAAATCAAGTATTAAATTAACAATAAATGGTGCTAAGGGGATATATGGAAGTACTATAACCACTTACAGTATAAAAGGTGGAGATTACAGTTATAGTGGTGAATCGAACACCTATACTACCGATGTTTTAAGTAAATCAGGTGATATAACATTCACTGCAACAATTACAGACAGCAGAGGATTTACAGCAAGTAAAACGGTTAAAGTCACGGTTACTGCGTATACACTGCCGACATTAACTTTTGAAACATACAGATGCGACAGTTCGGGAACTAAAGATATAATCAAGGGTACTTATATTTATGTTAAGCCTACATTTACTTATTGTGTTATAACTGGGAATGCAATAAAAACTAAAAGTATAAAAATCAACAATACAAGTAAATCAACTGCGTTTAACAGTGGACAAGGATATGTATTTAGTGGTTATGCGTTAAATACTACCCATGAAGTAGAAGTTTCCATTACTGATAATGTTGGAAATACAGTAACTGTAATTCACGATATAGATATTGGTAAAGTTATACTTAATATTCCCCCTCACAAAAACGGTGTCGGCTGGGGACGTTATTGCAATAAAGAAGGAGAATTTCAAATTGAGTATGACTTGAACATATTTGGAAAAATATTAAAAAATGGTGAAGAAGTTCCATTGTTTAAGAAAAACAGTAATTATATAGTACCTCCTAGTCCTATTGAAAAAAATAATATTTATTTTAAATACTCTGAAAATGAACAATGGACTGGTGAATATAACTACGATGGTAAGAAAATTTATATTAAAACAGCATCGTTTATAACAAGTTCATCTAATGTAGGTGCTTGGGCTTCTACTGGAATAATCTTAGCAAATATGTATAGGGTACTAGATATTAGAGGGTATTCTGATGATGGCACTCAGTTTAATACTTATCCAAGATACGAAAGTAGTTCATATTTTCTAAATTTATGTTCTGGCGTACAAAAAGATATTTTATATATGTGCGCTGGTTATCCTAGTAAAAAAATAACTCTAAATATTCTTTATACTAAAACAACAGATTAGGAGCTGAGATTATGGTAATTAGAAAAGAGTAATAGATAGAAGAACATATTTTAAGGGCTATTGGAGATAGATATTGATAAGAAAGTTGAGGAAAATTATGATTAAAACACATGAATTAGACGTTACTGCAAGTAAATTCAGCCAGTTACTTGAAACAAATTATATGATTTTAAAACAATCAAATTACGAGCAGAACGATTATATTTTATTTAGAGAAATCGAAACTGTCGAAGAAGAAGTCAATTATACTTCGAAATCACAGTTAACGCAGATTAAACAGATTATTAATGATGAAGGTATCAAGGAAGGCTATGTATTAGCTGTACTTAATAAAATTTAAGGAGGAAACTGTTATGAAGATTAATTGGAAAGTAAGAATTGCTAACAAACAATTTTGGCTGAGTGCTATTCCAGCGGTATTGTTAGTTATTCAGGTAGTGGGGGCGGTGTTTGGCTATACACTAGATTTTGGCGATTTAGGTAATAAGTTATTAGCTGTAGTAAATGCCGTATTTGCATTACTTGTTATTTTGGGAGTTGTTGTTGATCCTACAACTCAAGGGGTTAGTGATTCCGAACGTGCTCAACAATATGACAAACCAGTTAAGTAGGTGATTGTATGAGCGATGTAGTAGTTACCGCTATTATAAGTGGTTTATGCGTTGCTATCCCATCAGTAATAGCGACAATGAGCAGTAATAACAAATCAAATGCGTTGATGAATTATAGAATTGATGAATTGACTAAGGAGGTCGAAAAACATAATTCTGTAGTCGAACGTATGGCTGTTGTAGAAAACAGCCTAAAATCAGCACATCATCGTATTGATGAATTAAAAAAGTAATGAGCCTTGAGCCTACTTTTAAATAAGGAGGTTTTTATTTATGTCAAAAACAGCAAATGAATTAGTAAATTTCGCAAAATCTAAATTAGGTACTAACTATGTATACGGGATGAAAGGAGCTGTATTAACAGATTCTAAATTAAGATCGTTAGCTAACAGCTATCCAAAATATCTTACATATAATAAGGAAAAAGGAAAAATCGGAACAGTGTGTACTGACTGTAGCGGACTTATTAGCTGGTGCACTGGTAAAGTAAGAGGATCTAGTCAATATAAAGAAACTGCTACACGTATTGAACCTATCAGCAATATAAACGGTGCAGTAGCTGGTTGTGCTTTATGGCAACAAGGACATATTGGTATTTATATCGGAAATGGAGAATGTATCGAAGCTCGTGGAAGTGCATATGGTACAGTTAAAACAAAAGTAGCAAACAGAAAATTCACACATATATTATGGTTATGTGATATTGATTATGATAATTCTGTTCAGGTTCCACAAGAGTCTAGTGGGGTTAGTTATAAAGTTAAAGTCGATACGCCAAGCGGTGTAAACTGTCGTAATGCTCCAAACGGTGCAAAGGTTAAGGCTTATGCCAATGGTACAGAATTAACCATCTCTAAAGAGGAAAATGGTTGGGGCTATACAGGTGAAGGATGGGTATCTCTACAATATTGCAAAGTTCAAGATAGTGTAGCACAAAATTTAGGGACTTATGAAGTAACCGCCAGTGATTTAAGTGTTCGTACTGGTCCGGGAGAAAACTTTAGAAGAAAAACATATAATGAATTAACTGAAGATGCAAAAAAACATGATTATGATAAAGACGGATGCATCAACGAAGGTACAAGAGTAACTGTTAAAGAATGGTCGAACGGATGGGCTAGAATTCCTAGTGGTTGGGTGTCTGGAAAATACTTAAGAAAGGTGTAAAGTAGTAATGGTTAAGGTTAAAGTAGTTAGAGGAGCTGTAGATATAGACGGGGATAAACTCCCGTTCTATCTATGGGGTGAATATTTTACTGTAATTGAAGAAATGCCAACATATAGCATCATAATGACTGGTAATAGAACATTTAAATTTAAAAATGAATTTATTATAAAGGAAGGTAAATAGCATGGTAAAAGTAATAGCGGATGCATTAAATGTTAGAAGTGAAAATCGAGTTAATGAAAGAAATGTAATTGGTATTGTCTATAAAGGTGATGAATTAGAAGTAATTAAACAAGGACCGAAGTGGACAGAGATAAAATACAAAGATAAAAAGGCATATGTAATGAATGAATTTATTGAAAAAATCTAGACCATTAGATCTAGATTTTTTTAGTAGCTTGATGTGTGTTGGATTATACGCTTTTGTTTTTCTATATCGTGTTTCAAAGAAATCGTGGTCTTGTTCAAGATGGTGTAGTAGGATCTAATACATGGGACTGGTTATTAAAAGGAACTAAAATGTAAAGATTATGGAAAAGGTATACTTAAAAATAAATGCTGAAGATATTCAGGGGAACTGTTTAAACACAAGGATAGAGTATACCCTTTTGTATATGGGGCTATCTCATAGTATTATTAATAATGGGTATCGCGATATACACGTAAACAATAAATATATAAAATTCAAGCCTAACTCGAAATGAGTTAGGCTTTTTTTTGTATAAAGAAAAACACAGCGACATGGGAATGAGCACTGCGTTTTTTAGCATAATTTTGGGATGGGTACTATGCTTAATAAAAGTATATAATAATAAGTAATTATTTTCAATAAACTTTATATAAAAAGAGCACAAGCCCAAAATGGGAGAGGTGAACTTGTACTCTTTGTATACTTTCGAATATTGTTAATGGGAGAGGAACAATATTCTATTGTACAAAAATAATATTTGTACGCAATCTATTCTACTACATTATACAAAATATGCAAATGTATTAAACTTTTAAATAAAAGAGCACAAGGCTCTACCGAGGAGATATCTTTTTTGTGCTCTTGGTTGGGTATGGCTAAGGGGAAAGGAGGACCATACCCTATTATACAACTATTGGAATTATAATGGGGATCAATAATTGTACAATATCAATTATAGTTATTTGTCATTTTTTATCAACTCATATACTTAATACTCAATATTTGATTGAATAAGTAATACTTTTTAGTATGGAAAAACATATTGTAAAATATAGTTATTTATTATATAGTAAACACATAAAGGAGGATTTACAATGGCTAAAATTACAGTAAATGAATCTTGTATTGGGTGTGGAACTTGTGTAGGTGTTGCACCAGATGTTTTTGAAATGAATGATGAGGGGTTATCATCTGTTATTGGTGATGATGTCGATTCAGCTAAAGAAGCTGCTGAATCTTGCCCTGTAGAAGCAATCGAAGTGGAAGATTAATCAAAAAAATAGAGAGTTATAGTGATAAAGGAGTGTTCGATTAGAGCGCTCCTTTAAGCATTGTAGCTATTAGTAACTTACATATTTATTCTAGATAACTTGTGGTATGATTTATAATTCTTTTTTGTTTTTCAATATCATGCTTGCAATTAATGATCATTTCATCTTTATTTGGTATGTCAGATATTTCTAAAAGTTTCAGTTTTTCTTCTAATGCTGTTAATTTTATTTTCGCTTCTTGTAATTTTCTGTCTTTTAAGTTCATATTTAACACCTCATTCTTATTATAAATATTTTGTGTATAAAAGTCATTTATAATGTAATCCAAAACCTAATTATTGATTAAATGTTTAATTTTTATTTTTTTGTGCTATTATCGATATTAGGGGATGGATTTGTCATAAATATACGTATACACAAACCGTTAACACTAAGCTTTTTAATCCTCCCTCATGTCTGGAACTCTCTAAACTCCAGACATTTTTATTATATGATAGAGAGGTATTTGGAGGATAATTTTTAGCCTTAAGAAACAATATAAAATATACTAAATTAGTAACAAATTAGTAACAAACAGCTTGAAACCCGCATTCTAGCGTGTGTTTTTTTTCAAGACTTGAAATTTTTTCATGGTTTATTAAAAATAATGAGCTTTACGATTAGTCCGTTAATCGGTTAAATGACTAGTATTTATTAGGATTTGTATTATTTTTATAGATTTTGTAAATATCATTAGAACTTAGATAATATAAAGATTATTTAAAATAAAAAAATATTTTTATGATATAATAGCTTGTGGAGGAGAGGATAATGCAACAATTAAAGAAATTTATTTGTTTATTACTATTTCTTTTTATAATGACAGCCTGTCAAGAAAAAATAGCATATGATAAGGAATGGGCGGCAAATTTTGCACAGCAGCAAGTTAAGGCTATGGATGGATATCGTCTGGAGGGAGTATATTTTTATCAAGGAAATCATATTAGGGTAAATGATCAAAAGGTTGGTAAGGCAGTTGTCGTGAAAGCAGTAGTTAGATACTATGATGTTTTTAAGGATCCAAACAAATATGAGCTTGTTTCTGTTTTTGATGAATCAAACATTGATTTAGCAGGACAAGGATATATTTACGGTGAAGATGGAGATAGGTTATTAGGGGTCGATCAAATAGATGTTTATGATTCCAATCAACCAATTAAGTATCTTCGGGCTATGGATGATAAAGACATTAGTGAAGTTAATCGAAAATTAAATACTGTGCAAATAAAATAAAAAAGCATCTTTAAATTGTTCCCTATAGAGTAAACACGATAAATGTGTTTTCTATAGGGTCAGTTTAGTATGATGCTTTTAGTTTACCAATTTTTTATAATGCCTTTTACTAAAGTAACTAGGTCTTTTTCTGCTTTATTAGCCGCTTCTACAACTTCTTGGTGATTTAATTCTTGGTTTGAAAGTCCTGCGGCTTTATTAGTGATCAACGAAATTCCCAGAGTTTTCATATCACAGTGACGAGCAACAATGGCTTCTGGTACAGTGGACATTCCCACTGCATCAGCACCTAAGGCTCTATATGCTAATATTTCTGCTGGTGTTTCATACATTGGGCCTTTAAAAAAAGCATAGACACCATCTTTTAAACTAATATTATTGTCATCGGCAACTTGATGAGCAAGTTTTCCTAATTTTCGATTATAGACTTCACTCATATCTTTAAAACGAGGGCCGAATTCATCGAGATTAGGACCACGTAGTGGGCTTGGGGCAAATAAACCAATATGATCTTTAATCAGCATAATTTGTCCAGGATTTAAATCTTCACGGATTCCTCCGCAAGCATTAGTTAAAATTAAATTATCAATTCCCAGTCTTTTAAATACACGAATTGGCAGTGTAACAATATCCATGTCATTGCCTTCATAATAATGAAAACGTCCTTTCATGGCAATTACTGTTTTATTTTCTAATGTACCGATAATTAACTTGCCGGCATGTCCAATGAGATTAGAAATCGGGAAATGGGGGATATCGCGATAATCTAATTCGATAGGATTTTCAATTTCATCTGCAAGTGGGCCTAGACCTGAACCGAGAATGATTGCTAAATCAATTTTTCCATGATATTGGGTCTTAATATAGTTTGTTGCTTCATTGATTTTAATGTACATATGTCATACCTCCTAGACTCAATTATAGCATAAACTTTTAAGATGTATTATAATGAAAATAGAAAAAGTGGTGAGAACGTGGAACGAAAATTAAAGACTCGACATTTATATCGACATTTCAAAGGCAAACTATATTATGTTATGAATATTGGGTTAGATAGTGAAACATTGGAGGAAGTTGTTATTTATCAAGCTATGTATGATGATAAAAAACATTTATTCGTCCTTTAGAAATGTTTTTATCAAAAGTTGATATAAAGAAGTACCCAAATGTAGAATAAACATATCGTTTTGAGGAATACGAGGAGGAAGACTGATGAATCAAGCGGCATATCGATTAGAACAGACGAAATTAACAGATAGTAAGGTTTTTCGTGATGCAGTACATAATTATATTCATGTAGATCAACCATTGATATTAGATTTAATCAATAGTCATGAAATGCAGCGACTTCGGAGAATCAAGCAATTAGGCGGGACGCATCAGGTCTATCAAAGTGCGGAACATTCGCGTTTTTGTCATTCTTTAGGGGTTTACTTTATTGCTCGAAAAATGATTTTTAATAGTGCAATTGGAGCCTATTTAAATGATTATGATAAGTTAACAGTAATGTGTGCAGCTTTACTCCATGATATTGGTCATGGTCCATTTTCGCATTGTTTTGAAGATGCCTTTGATTTAAACCACGAAGCATATACAATTAAAATTATTAACGGAAAGACCGAAGTACATGATCTTTTAGAAAAATTTGATCATGGTTTTTCACATAGAGTAAGTAGTGTTATTGAAAAAACACATCCTAATAAAATTTTAGTACAGATGGTTTCGAGTCAACTTGATGCTGATCGGATGGATTATTTACTTAGAGATTCTTATTTTAGTGGTACTACTTATGGGCAATTCGATTTATCCCGAATTTTACGAGTGATGGCTGTTTGTGATGGAAAGATCGTTTTTAAGAATTCTGGTGTACAAGCAATCGAGAATTATATTTTAGCCAGATATCATATGTATTGGCAAGTTTATTATCACCCCACAGCCCGGAGTTATGAACAGGTATTAATTAGTATTTTTAGGAGAATGAAAGATCTTTATGCAGCTGGTTTTGATTTTGGAGATATTCGTTATTTAAAGCCGTTTCTTGATGGACATGTCGATGAAAATGATTATACTAAATTAGATGAGGGGATCGTTTTTTATTATTTTACAGTCTTAAAAGAAGGCAATGACGAGATTTTGAAAGATTTATGTACACGCTTTTTAGATCGACGATTGTTTATTTATCATGATCTGCTCGATCAACATGAAAAACAATTAGCTGAATCATTTTATGAAAAAAAAGGCTATGATCCTCGTTATTATGTTGTAAGTGATGATCAAAGCCAAGTTCCCTATCGTTATTATGGAAATACTGAAGAACTCAGTGAAATTGAAATATTAATTGATGAAGAACTCCGGTTTTTACCAGAAGTATCAGAAATTGTTGGGGCAATTGTAAATTCTAAGAAAAATAAAAATGATCATAAGATTTTCTATCCCGAAGTGTAAACTTCGGGATTAGTCTTTTTTAAACCAATAGACTGTACCATTTTCATCAAAATCACCAGTTAGTGGATTGATTGCAATCTGCTGTAGGTCTTCGGTTGGCTGATACCATGTAACATCTTTGTTTTCATTGGTATAGTTTAAAACATCGATAACGGTTTTTTTAGCAACAGTTTTGTCATCAGCTGTTTCCATTTTACGATTGTCATCGTAGCCGACCCAGCTGGCAACCAGGACTTGTGGATTATAAGCTACAGCCAGGTTATCAACATCGGTACTACCAGTTTTACAGGCGTTGATATTATCAAGTTGATAAGAAGCCATTGTTGCTTGAAGATAGGTACTAAATGTACTATTAAATGTAGATGTTAATAGCTGTGATAATTCTAAACAACTATCTTGCTCCAGCAATTGTTTATCTTCTTGTTCGTGCTGGTAAAGGACTTTACCAGCATCATTAGTAATTTTTTCAATTGTATAGAGATGATTGTATTTTCCTTCACTAGCGAGACAATTATACATATTGGCAAGATTATATATGTTTGTATTTAAAGTCCCAAGTGCCAGTGAGGCATTTGCTTTGACGTCCTTGATTCCAAATTTTTTGATTAATGAAGCTAAGTTATCAGTTCCTAAAAATAGATGTGTTTTAACGGCGAAAATATTATCAGATACAGCAATAGCTTGAGCTAACGTAACATCTTTATATGCATATTTATCGTTAAAATTACTAGGACTGTAAGTGCTGTTATCGTCAAGTTTAAAGGTAGTAGGTTCACATAAAAATGTGGTTGCCGGAGTGAAACCGTTTTCTAGCGCCAGGTAGTATAACAAAGGTTTGATTGTACTGCCGATTTGTCGATTAGCTTGAGTGGCACGATTGAATTGTGAGCTGGCATAGTCTTTACCGCCGATAATAGCAAGGATTTTACTGGTATATGGTTCAACAACGATACTCGAGGTTTCGACTTTACTATCCTTAGTATATTCACTAGCACTTTTTTCCACTACTTTTTGGTAATCTTGATTAAAACTTGTATACACATTTAAACCTTGATTCAAATATGTATTGTTGTAGTAACCAAGTTCTTCGAGTTCATCAATAACGGTATCTTTATAGTAATTATTAGCCATATTATCATCTACTTTATGCGTTTCAGCAAGATTAAGATCACTATCAAGAACCTGCTGTTTTTGAGTTACGGTAATTTCCTTACAGTCGATTAGAGCGTTTAAAACGATTGACTGTCGTTTTCGAGCTGCTTTAGCATCATTTAAGGGTGAGTAATAGGTTGGGCCATTAACTACTCCAGCCAACATACTGCTTTCATTTAAATCTAGTTCTTTAGCACTTTTACCATAAAAATATTGTGCAGCATTTTCAATACCATAAATTCCATGACCAAAATAAACGTTATTAATATATCCCTCGAGAATTTCATCTTTTGATAAACGTGTTTCTAACTGCATTGTCAAAAAAGCTTCTTTAATTTTTCGCGACCAGGATTTTTCGTTAGTTAAGTACAATAAGCGTGCATATTGCTGAGTTATCGTACTCGCTCCTTGAGATTTTTTTTGATTTGTGAAGTTTACTTTGAGGGCTCTCATGATTCCAATTGGATCAAAACCCCGATGGTCATAAAAGCGTTGATCTTCAATAGCTACAATACTTTCTTTAAAATAATTACTAACATTATTTAAAGTTACATAATGACCGGTATAGTCGTTGATCGACTGATAATAAATTTCTTGATTATCATCGTATAATTTTAAATAACGATTCTTGTTTAGATCCGGTTCCCCCATGCAATATGCAATAACATATAGTGATAGAAGTATGCCGGCTAAACTTGCTAAAATAGTTACAAATATTTTTACTAATTTTTTCATCATATCACCAAAAGTATTCTTGACGGATTTGTGTTATAATATGCACGGTGATAGAATGAAAAAAATAATTAAAGTAAATTATCGAAGTATTTTTAAATATGAAGAACATCAAGAAACTGTTAAATATGATGGTTCTGGTCATCTGGAGATAGGTGATGATAAAATTGTAGTCAGTTATCAAGATGAAAATAAAATAAAAATTGAATTAAGTGAAAATGAAGTTAAACTTCATAATGGGGCTAGTGTTTTGCATTTAGTAAGAGATCGTGATATTTTAAATCAATATGAAACTCCATATGGAGCAATTGCTTTAAAAACTAGATTAATTAGTTATGATAACGGGGATAATGTGAAAATAAAGTATGAATTATATGATGGAACTAATTTGATTAGTCAAGTATATGTCATGCTCAATTATTTAATATTGGAGAACTAAGATGAAAATACTAAAGTTTTTATCAAACCGGATCGTTGTATCGATTATTTTAATATGTGTTCAGATATTATGGCTAGCTTTATTTATGCGCTATATTTTTACTGATGCGACCTTATTAAAAGGAGTTTTTATTTTTTTAAGTGTGATCGTAACTTTATATATTATCAACAATGACGATGATGACCCCAGTTATAAGATTATTTGGTTAATTCCCATCTTATCTTTTCCGGTTTTTGGTGGTTTGTTGTATGTTGTTTTTGGTAATAAAAAGCCAGCTAAAAAGCTTCAAGAAGCCTTTGCTAATCAAGAAGAAGCTATTAGACCATTTATTTATCCAAATAAGATGGTTGAACAAATTGAGGATTTGATTGCAAAAGGACAAGCTAATTATTTAGTTCAAGAAAATTTTCCTATTTATAATAATAGTGAGATTAAATATTACCCTTTAGGTGATGATACATATCCAGATTTGTTGAAAGAATTAGCTAAAGCAAAACATTTTATTTTTATGGAATATTTTATTGTTGAAGAAGGTGAGATGTTTAATACAGTCTTAACGATATTAAAGCAAAAAGTTAAAGAGGGTGTGGAAGTACGGTTTATGTATGATGATATGGGCTCTTTGACAATGCTGCCATTTCGTTATTATCAAAAATTGGAAAGTTATGGAATCAAGTGTATAGCATTTAATCATTTTGTTCCATTTATTTCGGCAGTAATGAATACCCGTGATCATCGTAAAATTACGGTGATTGATGGAAATGTTGGTTTTAGTGGTGGTTTTAATCTGGCTGATGAGTATATTAATGCTAAAGTGAAATATGGACATTGGAAAGATACGGGGGTAATGATCAAGGGTGAGGCTGTATGGAATTTAACACTGATGTTTCTAACAACGTGGAATGCATCATTAAATACATTTGAAGATTATGATAAATATCATCCTCGTCATTATATATGTCCCGAAATAAGTCCAAATGGGTATATTTTACCATACGGCGATTCACCATTGGATAATAAGCCGGTGGGGAAAAACGTTTATTTAAATATGATTAATCAAGCACAAAAATATATTTATATTGATACGCCCTATTTAATCATTAATGATGAAATTAAAAATGCTTTGTGTTTAGCTGTTCGCCGGGGAGTAGATGTAAGGATCATCACACCTGGAATTCCAGACAAAAAAATGGTCTTTAAAGTAACACGCTCTTACTATGAACCACTTGTAAATGGCGGAGTACGAATTTACGAGTATACTCCTGGGTTTATTCATGCTAAGAACTTTGTTTGTGATGATAAAATTGCTACTGTTGGAACAATTAATTTGGATTATCGCAGTCTTTATCTGCACTTTGAATGTGGAGTCTATATGTATGATGTTCCAGCAATTAAAGATATTAAAGAGGACTTCTTGAAAACGATTGCTGTGAGTAAGGAAATGACCCCTGAAGATGTCGTTAAAGGGCGCTTTAGAGGGTGGCTAGAAGCAATCTTAAGATTATTTGCACCATTGTTATAAAAACATTGACTTCATGAGGGTTTAATGGTAATTTAATTAAGATATAGTGATTAGAAGATAGGAGGGCAATGATGGCAATTAATAAAATTGAAGCGACTTTAAAAGGGGCGCTTAAACAAGCAATAATAGCGTGTGGATTTGTTGAAGAATATGATCAAGAAAGTATTACAATTGAAATTCCTAAAGATAAATCACATGGGGATTATTCAACTAATCTAGCAATGCAGCTAACAAAATTATTAAAGAGAAATCCTCGCCAAATTGCTGAGGCAATTATTGAGGCTTTAGATAAAGAAAATGCCAATATTGAAAAAGTAGAGATTGCGGGACCGGGATTTATTAACTTATTCTTGGCAAAAGATGCAATGACATCAATCATTAAAGAAGTTTTAGAAGAAAAAGAAGCATATGGTACCACAACATATGGTCAAGGAACTAAATATAATGTTGAATTTGTTTCAGCTAATCCAACTGGCGATTTACATCTAGGACATGCTAAAGGGGCAGCAGTGGGTGATAGTATCTGCCGAATTATGAGTGCTGCTGGCTATGATGTGACTCGTGAATATTATATTAATGATGCAGGGAATCAAATTCATAATTTAGCGTTATCTCTATACGCTCGTTATAAACAAGCATTTGGACAAGATGTTACAATGCCTGAAGATGGTTATCATGGTAAAGATATTATTGATATTGCAACAAAGATCAAAGAGATCGATGGTGATAAATATCTTGAAATGGATGAAGGTAAAGCAATTGCTTTCTTTAGAAATAAAGGAACAGAATATGAATTACAAAAGATTAAAGATATTTTAAATGAATTTAGAGTGTCGTTTGATGTTTGGTTTTCTGAAACATCATTATATGAAAATGATCGGGTCGTACCAACAATTGAAAAATTAAAAGCTGCTGGTTATACATATGAAGAAGAAGGGGCTTTATGGTTCAAATCAACTGAATTTGGTGATGATAAAGACCGGGTCTTAATTAAAAGTGATGGATCGTATACATATTTGACGCCTGATATTGCTTATCATCTAAATAAATTAGATCGTGGATACGAATATTTAGTTGATTTATTAGGGGCTGATCATCATGGTTATATTAATCGAATGAAAGCAGCTATTCAAGCTTTAGGTTATAATGCTGACCAGTTAAATATTGATATTATTCAAATGGTTAGAATGATGAATAATGGTGAACCAGTAAAAATGTCAAAACGAACTGGAAATGCTGTTACTATTAAAGACTTAATCGAAGAAATTGGTGTTGATGCTACACGTTATTTCTTTGTTTCTAAAGCTGCTAATACACCATTTGATTTTGATATTGGACTTGCTAAATCAAAGTCTAATGAAAATCCAGTTTATTATGCTCAATACGCTCATGCTAGAATGTGTTCGATTAAAGCACAGGCTGCTAAAGCAAACATTGATTATAGTGATAAGTATGATTTATTAGTTAATCCTAAAGAAATTGAATTAGTAAAGCATATTAATGAGTTTAGAAACGTAATTATTGATAGTGCGATCAATCGTACGCCTCACAAAATTACAAATTATGTTCAAAGACTTGCACAATTATTCCATAGTTTTTATAATGAATGTTATGTAATCGATGAAGATAATCTTGAATTAAGTGGACAAAGATTAGCTTTAGTTGAAGCTACAAGAATTACAATGGCTAACGCTTTAAATTTAATCGGTGTTAGTGCCCCAGAAAAGATGTAGGAGGATAATCAAGAATGGATAGTAGGGATAAATATTATAATATGTCTATGGTTGATGTAGCATATGAATTAATGTCTAAAAAGAAATCAGCAGTTAATTTTTTCAAATTATGGGAAGAAGTATGTCAAATGAAGAAATTTGATGACGAACAAAAAGAAGATAAAGAATCTTTGTTTTATACTAATATTACCTTAGACGGACGTTTTATCACGGTTGGTGAAAATGCCTGGGATTTAAGAAGTCGTCATAAATTTAGTGATGTTCATATTGATATGAATGATATTTATGCTGATGAAGAAGAAACAGAAGAATTAGAAGAGGATGTCGATTCTACGATCGAAGATGATTATAATTAAGCAAAACGAAAGTTTTGCTTTTTGTTTAGAATTTTTTAAGAATTATTGTTAGTTTAGTTTTAGGATAGTCTTTTATTATTTAAGTATAGAAAGGCGGAACGACTTATGCTTAAATCAATAAAAAAGACAAATTTGCTCATGATGTCATCAATTATTTTGTTCATGGCATTTATTACAATATATTTATTTAGAAACTGCGATTTTAATGATGTTATTTATGAGATTGAAACACTGCCATATTTTACTAAAGTTTCAGCAATGATTGCTTTAATTGCTCTGCAGATCTTTTTAGCATTTTTACCTGGAGAACCTTTGGAGCTGGCTAGTGGATATATTTTTGGTTCATTTCAAGGAACAATTGTTTGTTTGATCGGGTCAATGATTGGAACGATTATTGTTTACTATTTAGCACGAATCTTTCAACACTCAATCATTGATAAAATGTTTGATCAAAGTAAAGTTGCAGAAGTGAAAAAATTATTTTCTTCTAAAAAAAGTAAGTTTTGGCTATTTATTATTTTTTTGATTCCTGGAAGTCCTAAAGATATTATGACTTATTTAGTTAGCTTAACAGATATTGATATAAAACAATGGCTATTGCTTACAACGATTGGAAGAATTCCAAGTATTGTGACATCTACATATTTAACGGGAGCATTAAGAGACGGCAATATTGTATTGGCTGTTTCAATCTTTGCGGTAACTGTTATACTAGTAATTACTGGTGCTGTTTATTATAAAAAAATAGTTAATTCTAATTAGAAAAAGGGAGAAAATTATGGAACATACAATTTTAATTGTTGAAGATGAAAAAGGAATCAGAGAAACAGTAACAGTTTTTTTGAAGAATCAAGGATATAATGTTTTACAAGCTAGTAATGGTGAAGAAGGGTTAGCATTAATCGAAGCAAATGAAATACATTTAGCAGTGGTTGATATTATGATGCCAGTTATGGATGGAATTACAATGGTACTAAAATTACGAGAAAACTATGATTTTCCAGTTATTTTCTTAAGTGCAAAGTCTGAAGATATTGATAAAATAACCGGGCTTAATATTGGTGGTGATGATTATATTACTAAGCCGTTTGAGGCGATGGAATTGATAGCTCGAGTTAATTCGAATCTTCGAAGATATAATCAAATTTTAGCTTTAAAAGAAAATCGTAATCTTAATAATAATCAACAGCGCTTAGTCGTGGGTGGATTAGAGCTGGATAAGTTTACTAAAGAAGTGTTTGTTAATGATCGAGGTGTTCGTTTAACGGCTAAAGAATTTCAAATACTTGAATTATTAATGTCTTATCCGGGAAGAGTCTATTCAGCTGAGGAGATTTATGAAGCTGTTTGGAAAGAAGAAGCCATAAATACTGAGACAATTATGGTGCATGTGCGAAAATTGCGTGAGAAAATAGAAGCTAATCCTAAAAAACCAGAATATTTAAAAGTAGTTTGGGGAATAGGATATAAAATTGAAAAAGGAGTGTAAAAAATGACAAAAGCTAAAAGAATTTTTGGTGTGATTTTTGCATCAATATTACTATTAATGTCCGTTGTTGTTATATCCTTATATGATAATGTTAGAGAAAATACCCCTCGTGATGATAATTTAACGGGAATTTTAGAAGATGATCTACAGCTTTTTACTATTGCGATGGCTAAGACCCTTGATTCTAATTTTGAAGCAGTAAGCTTTGATGATAGTGTTGATGAACAGACAAGACAAATATTTTTAGATGTTTTTGACGATTATTTAAAGGGAATAACATCATTGTTTAATAATGATGGAGATTTTATTTATAAAGCTGTTAATACTAATACTAATCAAATGATTTCGCAACATAGTGAAAAAATTACAACTAATGATGATCAAGGTAAATATAGTTTCTATACTGAGGCGAGCTATGATCAAAATGGTCTAGTTTCATGTAATGGGGATTTAAGTAGTGATAAACTATCATATTTTAATATTGCTAACCTTTTAAGCTCATTTGCACATTATGATGGTGAAAATACTATATATATTGACAACTGGATGTTTGATACAAATGCAATCAAGATTAATGTTCCTAAGAATCTTCAAATTACATATATTATTCCAGAAACACCAGCCAGTCATGGATATGCTTCACAATATGTTAATTCATGGGAAAACTATAATTATTTTTCAGCTATTGCGTTATTAAGTTGTTCAGCTATATTAGTCTTATTTATCTTATTTTATCCAATTAAAATTGTAGAAGATGTTAATCCGTTTTTGTCAGTAAAGAGATGGAAAGCAGAAATAAATCTAGCTGTTTTAACGCTTATGATTACTTTTGGCGTTATGGGCTGTATGATCGTGACGGGTTATACACTTAATAATTCACTTTTAGAATTATTAAAAAGATATGACATCATGTATGTAGATTACATCGTTATAGTTATTAATTTTGTGATTTGGATACTGACGCTTTTAGTTATTTCATTAGGAATCTTCCAATTAAAGTACATTTTTGCTCGAGGATTCTGGCGTTATTTAAAAGAAGATACGTTAATTGGTAGTGGAGTACGCAGTATCAAAAATAAACTTAATCAAATTGCCGATATTGATCTATCAAAGTCGTTAAATCAAACAATCATGAAATATATTTTGATTAATACAGCAATCATTATGATCATGATTACTTTTTGGGGTTTTGGATATTTCCTAGCTATTATTTATGCATTTTTAGTATTTTTTTGGGTCAAAGATAAAGTGCTGAAGGTGCAAGATGACTATGATAAATTATTGACTGCAACAAAAGAATTAAGCAAAGGTAATTTTGATGTAGAGATAGATGGTGATTTAGGTATTTTTAATGCTTTAAATGATGAATTTAAAAATATTCGAATTGGTTTTGAAACTGCTGTTAAAGAAGAAACTAAATCTCAGAATATGAAAAATGAATTAGTAAGTAATGTTTCTCATGACTTAAAAACACCATTGACATGTATTAAAAATTATATTGTTTTATTGCAAGATGATAATTTACCAATAGAGACAAGACATGAATATTTAGATAATTTAAATCAGTATTCTAATCGTTTAACGAATTTAATTGAAGATTTATTTGAAGTTAGTAAAGTTAATAGTGGTAATATCAAGTTAAATTTAATGGAACTTAATATTGTTGCATTAATTGAGCAGGCGCATGCTGAATGTAGTGAAATATTAGATGCGCATCAATTAACTGTTATTACTAATTATCCACATAATGATATAATCCTCAAATTAGATGGTGATAAGACGTATCGTATTTTTGAGAATCTATTCACTAATATTTCTAAATATGCTCTATTTAATAGCCGTGTATATGTTGATTTAACGGAGGAAACTGAGGATATTACTATTATTTTTAAAAATATTTCACAAGAGCAGATGAATTTTAGTCCTCAAGAAATTACAGAAAGATTTGTTCGTGGTGATAAATCGCGTCATGAAAGTGGCAGTGGTTTAGGATTAGCAATAGCTAAAAGTTTTGTTGAAGCACAGGGGGGGACTTTTAATATTGCAATCGATGGGGATCTATTTAAAGCAATAATTACTTTTAAAAAGATTGCTAAGTAGTCGTAATTGAAGCTATACTAAAGGAGTAGTCCTTTGAAAGTAGGTGGAATTAGGATGAAAATATTATTTGTTGGGAATTCGCATACGTATATGAATGATATGCCAGAAATGGTGCGAATCAATAGTAGTGAAAAGTTAGAAGTGACAATGTTGGCCCGTCCTGCAATTACCTTTCACGACCATTTAGAGTCAATGGAATTACAGTTCGCTTTAAAACAAGGATATGATTTTGTTATTTTTCAACAGGCATCACATGAGCCTTGTCCAAGTAAAGAAGCAACATTGCATGATGCTAAAGCATTGATTGAATTGGCACGTAGCTGTGGTGTTATGCCATACATTATGATTCCTTGGAGCCAACGGAATTATGATGATGATTTTAAAACAACCAAAGATATTTATCATCAAGTAATGATGGATAATTTAGTTGATGGAATACCAGTGGGTTATGTCATTAATCGTTTAAGCCATCAAAATCCCGAATTAGAATTGTTCCAAAGTGACAATCAGCATTTAACTTCATTAGGTAGTTATCTTGAAAGCATTACGATTTTAAATACAATTTTCTTTGAAACAAAGTTTCCTGGTAAACTCATTTATCCTAACCAAAGTAGTTTTGAAGAACATCAATTGGATGAAAGACTTATTGATTTTTTAACTAAAGAAGTAGTTCATACTGTAGAACGATTTAAGAGTAATTATTGTGTTTGTGGAAAGCGAGAGATTTTAGATGATTAGAAGTGTCACTAAAAATGACTATGAAGAGATTGCTAAACTGATGGTTGAAGCATTTAAAAATCCTCCTTGGAATGAGGTATGGAGTTATGAAAGATCATACCAGCGAATTGAACAGTTAGACGACGGAAAATATACAAGGTGTTTTGTGTATATGTTAGATAACAAAATAGCTGGTGTTGTTTGTGGGAAATTAATAACATATGTTAATGATCTTGATTTTATGATTGAAGATTTTTATATTGATCCTCATTGTCAAAGAAGGGGATTAGGAAAGAAAATGATGAAGGCATTAGAAGAATGTTTACCTGAAGTTGATAATTTAATTTTGTTGACAGGACGAGAATTTTACAGTGCTGATTTTTATCAGAAAAATGGTTTTAAGATTAATGATGACATGGTATTTATGGTAAAAAAATTAAAGTTTTAATAAATCTAAATTATGCCGAATTATGTTGACAATATGTGATTATCTCCTTATATTATATGTAGATTGATAAAGGGGATATAAGATGCTGAATAAGTTTAAGGGATTAAAATTAAAGTGGTATCATTTTGTAGTATTTTGGCTACCAGGTGGAATGCTATTATTAACAGGTTTATTAGCATATCAATATCGTAATTCAAAAATAGTATGATTATTTAGCTTGTACAAATTATTAAATGAAAATAGATTTTAAAGACAATAGTTTGATTTAGAAGGGAAATATGTTTCCCTTCTTTTTATATTTTAGGATAGCTGATTTTTATATATTTGGTTGATCTAGACAGTTATATATTAAAAAATGACTAACTGATAATAAAATGAACCTCCATTATTTGTGATGCGTACCCTCTTTACTGGGCAAACCAGTAAGGAGGGTTTTTATATGAAATATGATTATGGATTTAAGTTGAAGTGTGTTGAACTATATAAAAATGGTCGATGGCATGAAACACCAGAAGGAATTGGACAAAAAAACTTTAGAAAAGGAATTACTACATGGGTCAAAATCGCTGACTTACATGGAATAGATGCTTTAAAACATCCTACCACCTGTACTGAGTATACTGTGGAAGAAAGATACGCTTTAGTTGCCAGGGTTCTAGCTGGAGAATCTCAAAAAAAGTGTTGCAATAAGTGCTAATATTAATCACAGTCAATTGTCAAACTGGGTAAAACGATATAAAATATATGGATATAATGGTCTCGATTTAAAGAAGGGACGACATAGTAAGGAGCAGCCTCTGAAAAAATCTATAATATCAAGTGAACTTACTCCTCCTGAGAAAGAAGAACTAATACGTTTAAGAGCAGCAATCGTTAAAGAAATTCGTGAAAAAGGATATCGATTAAAGCATCTTCTAAAGGCATGAGATGATGAAACTGATAAAAGAAATCTTTGATCAAAATAAGGGGACGCTATGGAATTCGTCGAGTTCATAGAGAGCTTCTAAATCGCGGTTATCTGGTAAATCATAAGAGAGTGTAACGACTTATGCATAATATGGGATTATTAGGTAAACGTCCTAAAGAGAGATACCATTCTTATAAAGGGAATGTAGCAGATAATATTATTAATAGAAATTTTAATGCGAGTAGACCATTACAAAAATGGACTACTGATGTATCTCAATTCAATTTTGCATGGGGAAAATGTTATATTTCTCCAATATTAGATAGGTTTACAAATGAGATTATTTCCTATGATTTATCACCGCATCCTAATCTTAAACAAATTACAGATATGCTGACTCAGGCATATGAAAAGTTTCCCATCCTTGAAGGATTGATTTTCCACTCAGATCAGGGATGGAAATATCAACATGCTCATTATATCAATTCATTAAAAGAACACAGTATAATACAATCAATGTCTAGAAAAGGAAACTGTTATGATAATTCGGTAATGGAAACTTTCTTTGGCCAATTAAAAAATGAAGTCTATTATGGGTATGAAAATGAATACAATTCATTTTAAGAGTTTTCTACTGCAATAAAAGAATACAGAAAAAACAAAATGGATGCCACCTGTTTTGTACAGATTAGCATCCATGGCATAATTTTTTTAAAACTAAATTTAAACGTGTCCAGAAAACTGGGTACACATCATTTTTTGGGGTTCACTTCATAAGTTGGTCGTTTTAAATAACTTCATCAATTAAGCCGTATTCAAGCGCTTCATCAGGTTCTAAAAAGTGATCACGATCAGTATCGATAACAATTTTATCTATGGGCTGATTTGTATTTTTACTAAGAATTAAATTTAATTTTTCCTTTTGTTTTAAGATTCGTTTGGCACTAATTTCAATATCACTCGCTTGTCCTTCAAAAGCTCCTAATGGCTGATGAATCATAATTTCACTATTAGGTAAACTACAACGCTTACCTTTAGCTCCGGCACTGAGTAAAAAGGCAGCCATACTAGCAGCCATCCCGATTACGATTGTTGAAACGTCACATTTGATAAAGTTCATTGTATCATAGATTGCCATTCCCGCATTGATACTGCCACCTGGGGAATTAATATACATAAAAATATCAGCATTGTTATCTAATGATTCTAAATAGAGAAGCTGACCAACAATACTGCTGGACATCTTATCATCAATAGTACCGGTTAATAAGATGATCCGGTCTTCTAATAGTCGTGAATATATATCATAAGCATATTCACGTTGGTTTGTTTTTTCAATTACTGTAGGAACTAAATGCATTATCTTACCTCCACATTTAAGTATAGTAATTAAAATAATAATTATTCATTTAAGCCTATAAAAGGCAAGAAAGATTGCGGTAAAACTAGGCTTGTAAAAGTCACTAAATTTATATTATAAAAGAATAATGTTAGATTTTGTTCCATTAAAGTTAAATTTATGAATCTTTTGTGAAATATTTAATTTTTTTCAATGAAACCCGTTACATTAGTTGCTTTTCTTGCCTTTCTGGAATATAATATGAGCATAAAGAACATTCAAGGAGGAATATAAAGAATGGCAGTAAAAGTAGCAATTAACGGATTTGGACGTATCGGACGTCTTGCATTCAGACAAATGTTTGGTGCTGAAGGATATGAAGTTGTAGCAATCAACGATTTAACTGATCCTAAAATGTTAGCACATTTATTAAAATATGATTCAGCACAAGGTAGATATGCATTAGCTGATAAAGTTGAAGCTGGTGAAAATTCAATCACTGTTGATGGAAAAGAAATTAAAATCTATAGTGAAGCAGATGCTTCTAAATTACCTTGGGGTGAAATCGGTGTAGATGTAGTATTAGAATGTACTGGTTTCTATGTATCTAAAGCTAAATCTCAAGCTCATATTGATGCAGGAGCTAAAAAAGTTGTTATCTCTGCACCAGCAGGAAATGACTTACCAACAGTTGTATTCGGAGTAAACGAAAATATCTTAACTGCTGATGATACAATCATCTCTGCAGCATCTTGTACAACTAACTGTTTAGCACCAATGGCTAACGCTTTAAATAACTTAGCTAAAATTAAATCTGGTATCATGTTAACAGTACATGCTTACACAGGTGACCAAATGGTATTAGACGGACCTCATAGAAAAGGTGACTTAAGAAGAGCTCGTGCAGCTGCAGTAAATATCGTACCTAACTCAACTGGTGCAGCAAAAGCTATCGGATTAGTTATCCCTGAATTAAACGGAAAATTAATTGGTTCTGCTCAACGTGTACCTGTTCCTACTGGATCAACTACAATCTTAACTTCAGTTGTTGAAGGTGAAGTTACAGTTGAAGAAGTAAATGCAGCTATGAAAGCAGCAGCTACTCCATCATTTGGATATACTGAAGAACAATTAGTTTCTTCTGATATTATTGGAATTAACTATGGTTCATTATTTGATGCAACTCAAACTATGGTTAAACCAATGGACAACGGAACTACTGAAGTTCAAACAGTTGCTTGGTATGATAATGAAAATTCATATACTTCTAACATGGTTAGAACAATCAAATATTTCGCTGAATTATCTAAATAATTAATTGAAACTTGATGCAAAAGCTGGTCATTGATCAGCTTTTTTCTTATGGAGGATATTATTGTGATCAAACGAGTTGGAATTATTGGGATGGGTGCTTTAGGAATGTTATATGGAGATTTTATTGCAAAAACATTACTAGAGAAGCAGTGACATTTATAGTTGATGAAAAAAGGAAAAAAGCATATCAGGAAACTGTATTTACAATAAATGGTGAGAAAGTTTTATTTAATTTAGTTGAGTATTTTAATGCCGTTCCATTTGATTTAATAATCATAGCAGTAAAAGGGACTGCTTTAGAAGAAGTAATAAAGGAAATTAAAAAATGTGTTGATAAAAATACAATAATAATTTCTGTTTTAAATGGGATTGACAGTGAAAAGGTTATTAGTGAATACTATGGGAGAGAAAAAGTAATTTATGCGGTTGCTCAGGGAATGGATGCAATGAAGTTTGGAACATCTCTAAAGTACACTAAAGAAGGACAGCTCTTATTGGGAATCACTGATTTCAAGCAAAAAGATAAGTTGGATAAGCTTACTAGCTTCTTCGATCAAGCAAAAATTAATTATGAAGTTAAAGGCGATATTTTACATAGTATGTGGGCTAAATTCATGTTGAATGTTGGGATAAATCAGACTTGTATGGCATATAATACCAATTATAGTGGTGCTTTAATGCCAGGGGAAGCAAATGATACCTTGATTGCAGCAATGAAGGAAATTATTGAGTTGTCACATTACGAGGGAGTTGATCTAACTGAAACGGATTTGAAGCATTATATTGAGATAATTAGGACTTTGGCTCCTCTGGGTTTACCATCAATGGCTCAAGATGCAAAAGTACGTCGTTACAGTGAAGTTGAAATGTTTGCTGGAACAGTAATTTCTTTGGCATCAAAGCATAAACTAAAAGTACCAACAAATGAATTTTTATATAAGCGAATAAGGGGCATTGAAAATAGTTATTAAAATGAATATTTAATGCTGCTAAGAAATTATAAAGAAAGAGGAGTATTAATTATGGCTAAATTTGGATATGTTAAAATCGTCTCAGGACAAGCAGCAAGACGAATTGGAAGGTTTATTGGCTGGGATGAAAAAGGGGTTAAAGCAAAAGTGGCTTTTGGTTATGATACTGATATTTTACCATATACTAATTATCATTTTTTTAGCGTCAATAGCATTACTAACAATATTACAAAACAGGACTTAGTCGATCGATATTTTGAACTTTCCCAAGCCTTAAAAGCAATTGATTTACGTGCACACCCTAAAATAAAGAAATATACAGCTGAACATACAGGCATAATTACTGAATGTAATTTGGTTCGGCATTTACTTCAAGTTTTTTTTGATTTAAAAAATCTAACTTTAAAAAATAAAGAAAAAAATATTACTTTATTAACTAATACAAGTAATATAATGTGGATAAATGAATTTGCTTTAGAATTAGAGATTCGTGGGTTTCAAGTTGGAATTCTTAATCATGAAATTATTAAAGATAATTTTAATGATGAACTTAAATATGCATTAGAGGTTTGTGATCATTATATTTTTATTGAAGAATACAATCATCAGGAATTAAAATATATAAAAGAAAATCTTAGTAGCGTTTATCAAAGTCTTACTGTAGTTGTTGAAACAGCTGTAGATGAGGACTATGAAAATGGTTATCTTTATTTTGATGAACCATTTACTGATCGGTTTGAGCAATCATTACAGCGTTTGGTTGAGCGCTTAGAAAGTCCAGAGACATATAGTCAGATATAATAAAAAGAAATCCCTTTACTCGTTTTGATATGGATTATCCAGTACATATCATTTTATTTGAATAAAGGGTTATTTTTTATAATAAATTTGCCATTAATGGTGCAATGATTACAGTTAATAATCCAGCAATAACAATTGATAAACTACTCATAGCTCCTTCAATTTCTCCAAATTCTAAAGCTTTTGATGTTCCAATCGCATGGGCACTATTACCAAGGGCTAAACCGATTGCAACAGGATGCTTAATTTTAAATAATTTACAAATACTTTTAGCAATGATAGCACCAAGGATACCAGTAATAATAACAATTCCAACTGTAATGGTTGAATTACCGCCTAGTTTATCAGAAACACCAATTGCGATTGCTGTTGTAATTGATTTTGGTAAAAGTGAATAATAAATTACAGGATCGGCTTTCATAATTAAACACATTATAAAAATGGAAACAATTCCGGCAAGACAACCACTAAATAAACTGATTAAAATAGCATCTAAATGTTTAATTAATATTTGCACTTGTTTATAAAGTGGTACCGCCAAACAAACAGTAGCTGGGGTCAATAAAAAAGTAATGAATTGAGCTCCCTTATTATATGTATCAAAATCAATATCAAAAATGATTAATATACCAATTGAAATAACAGCACTGATCAATAAAGGATTAAAAATTGGGTAGGGCAATAATTTTCTTATTTGAACTGCAATCCAATATGATAATAGACTGATAACAATCCCAAAATATACTGTTTCAAGCAAAAAACTATCCATTATCATTATCCTCCTTTCGTTCAATGATTACTTGTGCAACTTTTCCTGTAACGATCATAACAACGATGGTACTAATTAAAGTGACAATTCCAATAACTAAGAGATCTTTAATAATAGCATTACCAACGTTGATTAGACTAACAGCAGAAGGAACAAATAAAACGGGCATGATTAAGATCAGCCAATCAGCTACTTCCTCGATTTGATTTAATTTAATTACTCTAGTAAATAAACAAATTAGCATTATTGCTAAACCATAAACGCTTGCCGGTATTGGCAATGGCAATAACAATCCCAACAATTCCCCAATAAATGAGATTGTCATAATAATTAAAAATTGATGTACATACTTCACACTATCCCTCTTTTCTTGTAGATTATAGCACTAAAATAAAAATTATTAAATCTCTAATATCAATGTTATCGTTTTCAATTAAAATAAAAAATATCTGGTCTTTAAAAGCTGCTAATTTTAAAGACTATTTAATATAAATATTAAAAATTATTGACGTTATAGTTATAGAAAAGTATACAGTTTGATGAAAAAGATGGTATTGATATGAATAACGAATATTTTATTAGATTGATTTGATGATATTATGATGTAGTAAACCTTTTATAATTATAATGAAGGGATAATAATTTTAAAAACAAGTTTTCTTTGTACTATCAAATTTTAGAATATTATTAGATAAAGAGTATTATTGATCGTTTTTTGAAAAAATGTTTCTATGGAAAGAATAATTGTTATATGATATTTAGCGAGATATTGCTAACTCAATAAATAAAGATAATACGCTGTTTTTGGGTGCATATCTAAGAAAATGTTAAAAAATTCCTACTTTCGAGTCTGCAACTCTAAAAATAGGAATCTAATTAAAAAGTTATTTTTCTTGATTTATAAGCAGTTGTTCAAATTCTTTGATTGGTCGTGGCTTAGAAAAGATATATCCTTGGATCATATCACAATCAATCATTTTTAAAAATTCCAATTGGCTTGGGGTTTCGACACCTTCAGCAACTGTTTTAATATTAATAGTTTTAGCCATTTCAACAATAGCTTTGATGATTTCTTGACTTCTTTGAATATCATAACTGTTGATTAAGAAAAGCCGGTCTAATTTTATGACTTCAAATGGTAAGTCTTTTAAAGAATTTAATGATGAGTAACCTGAACCAAAATCGTCGATTGAACAAGTAAAGCCATTATTTTGTAGTTCAATGATAATGTTTCTAATTTTTTCAATATTATCAAGTAAAATGTTTTCGGTTATTTCTAATTCAACTAATTTATCAGGTAAACTATATTTATTTTTTATTTTACTGTAGCGTTCAATAAAGTCATCTTGATAAAGATGTAATCTAGAAATATTAATCGATATAGGAACATTTGGCAGGTTTTCGATAATTCGTTGATAGAGAAACTTACAAACACTTTCAAATATATATTCATCCATTTTAAGAATAAAGCCATTTTGTTCAAAGATTGGAATGAATTCACCAGGCATAATGAGATTTCCTGATGGCTCAAGCCAACGAACTAGAGCTTCAGCTCCTAACATGACTTGTCCATTTGGCGCATACTTTGGTTGTAGATAGAATGTAAATTCGTTATTCAGTAAAGCGGACTCCATGTTATTTTCAATCTCTACTTTTCTAATCATTTGATCATGCATTTTAGAATTATAGAAGTAATAGTTATTGGTTTGGCCAGGTATATATGCATTTAAAGCGAGGTGACTACAGTCAATTAGACCATCAATACCTGAGATTGTTTGATCATCTTCATAGCAGCATATACCAATTTTAACTATAGTATTATTTTTATTATCAAGTGATTCTAAAAGATTACAAAATTTTTGATTGATTTCTTGGCATAAGTTTTCCAGTTCGGTTCTATCATGATATGACTGCATGATTAAAAAATTATCGGCATTTACTCGGCACGTAAGTCCTGGGGCTATGACCAATTTTTTTAAAATATTTGCCAGCTGCGTTAAGATCTTATCACCATATTTATAACCATATAATTCATTAATTATTTTAAAGTCATTAATATCTAAATACAGAACTGCAAGAAGGGTATGATTACGTTCCAAAAATAATTTTTCCCCCTCTGTTTTAAACCTTTGATAATTATAGAGCATGGTCAAATGATCATAAAAAGCTAAGTTCTCTAACATTCTTTTGTGTTTACGGTTATCACGGATATATAGCAAAACAACACAGCTGATTGCACCAGCAATACCACTACATAGAATTATGGAGGAAATAATAATGTTATTGGCCTGCTTCATGATTACATTATTAGGAATAATTGAAATAATAAACCAGTGATTGTTTTGTTGTAATGGAACATAGCAAAATACATTGGAACTATCTTGATAATTAAATAAGGCAACACCTTTATCTCTTTTAGATAAAGATGCTTTAAATGATTCAATGGTTTTTGCATCATTACCAGACAGATCGATTAAATCAAATAAGTTTTTAAAAGTACGATTTGAGTTACGATGTTTGGAACGAATTAAAATTTCACCATTATCTTTAACAATATATGAAAAACCTAAATCGTTATAAAACGAAAGTGAGAAGTTTTCAATAATAAAACTTAATTGAGTTTCTTTGACAATGACACTTTGACTATCGCTTGTTTTTACATAAGTTGCAAAAGTCTTAATACCTGTTTTTGAATTAAGATAGGGCTCTAAAAATCCTTGTGAATTATTATCAGCTTTTATTTGCTGAAACAACTGTTCATCACCTAACGGATAATTACCATTTTCATCATAGTAGCAGTCATTGGTATAGTCGATATATAAATATTTAGCTTCTTCACGATTAGATAGATGCTGGAGATACTGCGGAATCTTAGTTTGTAGATAGGCAATATTAGTAAGGATGTTTTGGGAGTTAGTCATTTCTTTAGTCATATAGACATTAAAGGCTTTTTCCTCCTGAGAGGTTGTTTCTAAAATATCATTGATTGACTTATCCCAAAGAGAATCTTGAACATAATTAACATAAATGAACATGGAAAAAACAACAAAAATCACAGCACTAATTCCCCCGACAATCATTAACGATATTTTTTTATTTTTCATTGGAATCATCCTCACTGTTCATAATTTTTGATTATTTCTAATGCACTATCAATACTGTTTCCTGTTAATAATTGGGTGATTCCTTCATGGGTAAGTGACCAAAGGGGAAGATTTATATTTGAATCACTACCTAGAATTGTTTTCTCTGAGGTTAAATAAGGGCTTAATTCTTGAATCTTAGGATCATCAGCAATACGTTGTTCTTTCAGAGGACTAAAAGAGGACTGACTATTTACAAATTTCCACATCACATCTTCTTGACTTAAATATTCAATAAATTTTTTTGCTTCAGTAATATGTGGACCTTTAGCATTAATACATACACGGGTATCAATATTTGAAACTAGAATTGCTCCATCGCCTAAAATTGGATAAGGGTAAACTTTAAAATTTAAATCTGGTGAACTTTTTTCAACTCGAACAGAGGCCCAGGCACCAGTTAACATAAAAGGGTTTTTATTTTCTTCAAACTGTATTAGATCGTCTGCAGTTTTTTCTGTTTTTAAAGTTGTGGCTGCATCAATGAATTTATTGTCGATTAACTGTTTAACATATTGATATCCTTCTTTAAGATAATTACAAAGAATGCTAGGATCTTGATTTAGTGAAGCGATTATTCTATCCTTTTCAGGTGATTGATAGATGGGATAAAGACCTTTAGCAAGAGCAATTGTTTTTAGAGAAATATCATTATTAGCGATGATCGGAGTAATTCCTTGCTCAATAAAATATTGACAAACAGCCATAAATTCTTGATTATTTTTAGGAACTGACTGATGATGTTTTTCTAGTAAATCAAGATTGCAATATAATCCAAATGCTGAAATAGAAGTTGGAATATAGGGGATCGTATTATCTGGTTGCACCATTTGTTCCAATGAGTTTGTGTTAAAGTTTTTTATTGTTTTTAGCTTTGATAAATCTTCAAAATAATTATAATTAGTTAATTGCTGTAAATTATCTTCATCGATCATAAAAATGTCATCATAGTTATTAGAGGCCAAACGTTTTTTTAGTATCTCATAATACTCAGTTCCTTTCACACTTTCATAGGTAATGGTAATATTGGGATTTTTATCCATATAAGCTTGTAAAATTTCTTCGATTGCAACAACATTAATTGCTTCCGTTTTATATCCATAAAAATTTAGTTCAATCTGATCATTATTATTTGTATCAACAATATTTATTGATTTAGCTTGACAGCTGGTATTAAAAATTATTAATAAAAAGACTAATAAGTAATGAAAGAGGGATATTATCTTTGCTTTCATGCTCATTTCCCTCCTTTGTTTTCTAACTTTAATTATAGCATAGTAAATTTTAAATAGGATATAAATATAACATAACGATCATATATTATTTGGATAATTATCGCCTAAAATAAAAAAGGACAAGTATTGTAGTGAACTACAAAATTTGTCCTTTAAAATATCTATTATTTACTAACACGTCTAATTGTACTTATTCTACTATAGTAATATGATCCTGGTTCAATTGAAGATACTTTAACATAAGCTTTTGGATTATCACCGTGTGTTGATGAATCACCACCACCGGCATGAACCATTGATCTGGAACCATCGCTGTTTACAACAATGATTCCAATATGATAAGCTGGACTACCAAAACATACTAAATCACCAGTTTTAGAGTTTGCAAAACTTACAGCTGACCATTTTCTGGAGTAACCAGCAGCAGTATCTCGACCACCACTAACACCTGCTTGTTTTAATGACCAATATACTAAACCAGAACAGTCAAAGTATGTGGGACCTTGAGCTCCCCACCAATAACGCGATCCTAATTTAGCATAAGCAGCAGCATAGATTTTTTCACCAAGATTATCTGATGTGCTAGAATCATTATTATTGTTTCCGCCATTGTTGTTATTTCCAGAATCGCTATTGTTATTATTGTTATTGTTGTTGTTGTTATTGTTGTTGTTGTTGTTGTTACCACCGGAATTATTATTGTTTCCACCATTATCAGGTTTTGGAGGCGGTGGTGTAGGAGTTGGAGTTTCATATGCTTCTTCATTAAATTTTTTAATTGCAGCATCCAGGGTTTCAGTCATTTCACCATAATCATAAATCGTGTTTTGAGTAGATGCAATTGATTTGTTTTGTTCCTCTAACAAAGCTGTATATTTTGTTTTTAATGTTTTTTGTTCTTCTTGCTGAATAACTAAAGTGGCTTTAGCTTCTTCTAAAATAGTTTGTTGTTGTTCAACTTCTTTTCTTTGTTTATTAAGTTCTTCAATCAACTCTTTATCACTTTGTGTAAGTTCGTTATAACCGTCGATTCTTGAGAACATTTCCGTGAAGTTGCTTGCACCAAAAATAAAGTTAATATATGTATTTTCATTTGCATAAGATTGCATTGCATACATACGATCTTTTAATAATTGAGTATTCTTTTCAATACTTGCTTGAAGATTGGCAATAGTTGTATTTAAATACTCAATTTCAGCTTCTTTATCGCTGATTTGTTTATTAACTTCATCTAATTGTTTTTGAACGCTTTCTAGTGTTGTTTTAGTGTCACTAGCAGCCTCTTTTTGTTCGGCCAATTTTTTAGTTAATTCAGAATTTTTAGTTTTAAGATACTTGTTGAATGCTTCACAAGTTGATTTGTTACTACTAGATAAATTTGAAGATGAGCATAATGTCATATATTTACTTTCATTACCATCAAATTCATCGGCTGCCACAGGGGCTGCATAATAACATGCACTTGTTACTATTGTCAGCGTTAAAGCTGTAGATATAACTTTTTTTATTTTCATACAATCACCTCGATACATAGTAATTATCCTATATTTTTCTTAATAAGTAAATACTAATTTAGATTTTTTCTAAGGATATAAAGCTAATTTTCTAAAAAATATCACATTTGTTATGGAAATAATGAAATTAATTTATGAATTTCATATATATGTGATAAAAAAGATGAGCAAGCTTGCTCATCTAATTGTATTAATACAATCTACGAACGTCATACCATTCTTTTTGCCAATATGAATAACCAAGATCCGCTACTTGAACAGGTTTACCTGTTTGTGGAGCATGAACCATGTTACCACCACCGATATAAATACCGACATGGTGAATTCCGCTGGTACTTCCATTACTGCTAAATAAGATGATATCTCCGGCCTGCATGTTATTACGAGAAACAGATACCCCTTTACTAGCTAGCGATTTGGTATTATTAGAACCAATGTTGACACCTGATTGATAATAAGCCCAGTTGACTAAACCTGAGCAGTCAAATGCAGTGTGGTTTGGATTAGCGATTTCAGACATGCTGTGACATCCACCCCATACATACATATAACCAACGCGAGTTAAAGCCTTTTGTGCAATTGCGTTTCCAACTGCAGAATCACCAGAAACAACGCTTCCGCCAGAAACTTGTGATTTTTCAGTAGCAGCTAATAGTGCAGCGATATTATCAGTGATTTTTTGACTTGAATCGGCCGCTTGAGCAGCTGCTTTTTCTTGCGCAATCAAATCAGCGTTTTGTTTTTCAAATAGAGCTTGATATTCTTGTTGTAGTGCCTGCTTTGATGATTTTTGACTTTCAATATTAGCTTTGGCAGTAACAACCGTAGCTTTTTGTGTTTCTACTTGTTCTTTTTCATCAGCTAGTTGTGCAACTAATTCATCATCATACGATGTTATTTCATTAACGCTGTCAATTCGGGCAAACATATCAGTGAAGCTAGAAGCCCCGAAGATAAAGTCAATATATGAATTATTGTTATTGTATGATTGCATTGAATACATACGTTCTTTTACTTCTTCTTCTTTTTTAGCTATACTTGCTTCTAAATTTGAAATTGAAGTTTGTAAATATTCAATTTCTTTTTGTTTTTCAGCAATTTGATCATTTAATGCACTAATTTCACTTGAGATACTATTCAAACTATTTTGAGTATCAGATACTTTGCTTTTTGAATCACTTACTTGAGATTTCAATTCTTTATTTTTATTTTTCAAGTATGTATTGAATTCTTTACAAGTGTTCAAGTTATTAGTTGAAAGATTTGAAGATGAGCATAATTTCATGTACTTATCTTCTTGCCCGGAAAAATCAGTTGCCTGAACAGGAGTGGGAATAGTTACTAATGAAAGCATTGTACAGACTCCTAAGGCAGTGACGAATACTTTTTTCATTTCATCGACCTCCAATTTATATATATTATTTAGTTTTATATTCAGTTTTAAAGATGGCGTATTTAATCCATACCAATGTGATTATAACATAATATTCATTGTTTCGCATTAAAATGATAAAAAAGTCTAGAAAGTCACACATTTTTGACAATTGCTCATATATTATTAATGGAGGTGGAAGAATGACGACACATGGAATTGATGTCTCACAATATCAGGGGGTAATTGATTGGGAAATTGTTCAAGATCGAGTTGATTTTGCAATTCTTAGATGTGGTTTTGGTCAAGATCGAACAGATCAAGATGATCGTTTGTTTAAAAGAAATGCAGACGAGTGTACACGATTAGGAATACCGTTTGGTGTTTACTTATATTCATATGCTAAAAATAGTAGTGATGCTAGAGGGGAAGCACAACATGTTTTACGTCTAGTGAAAAACTATAAGATGGCATATCCAGTGTATTATGATTTAGAAGATAATAATACGACTGGAAAGCAATCAAATGATGTGATTGCAAATATCGCTAAAACATTTGCTGATGAATTAGAAGCCAATGGATATTATGTTGGGATGTATGCTTCACTATACTGGTGGAACACTAAATTAACGGATCCGATTTTTGATAATTATACACGGTGGGTTGCTAACTATGCTGCTGAGTTAAATTATGATAAACCGTATGATATGTGGCAATATAGTTCGACTGGATGGGTTCAAGGGGTACCAACAATTGTTGATATGAATTATTGTTATGCTGATTTTCCAGCTATTATTAAACGTGCAGGTAAGAATAATTTTGATATTGATACAGCAGTGGAACAATATAAATTAGGTGATACAGTAAGATTTAGCTATGTCTTTTTAACTAGTGAATCTTCTAATCCGTTACGGCCATATCGTAATGTTGGAAAGATAACTCGAATTGTAAAAAATACTCGAAATCCTTATTTAATAGGTAATGATCAAGGCTGGGTCAATGACCAGGTAATTGAAGGTAGGGTAAGCTATTTATCAAATCCTAATTATGTTGGAGATAGTTTAGTTGGAGCCCTTCAGCAAATTAATGTTGATACAAGTTTTGAAAATCGTCAACATTTAGCAAAACTTAATGGAATTACTAATTATGTAGGTAGTGCGGCGCAAAATTTACAATTATTGCAATTATTAAAAGAAGGAAAACTAATTAGTTAGATTATCTAACTAATTTAGTTTCCCATTCTTTTAAAACCTTGATATGCAGTTCTTCATCTTCAATGATTCGATTTAAAATCGCAACAATATAGGGATCTTTGATGATGCTAGCTTGATACATATACTTATCAATTGCCTGATATTCAGCGTCTATTGCTGTTTTTAGTACTTCCTCTAGTGAATTAGGATAATTTAAATATGATGGTGACCAATAAGTACATTGATCATTTAGACAGCTCCACCAGCGGGGGTCTAAACCTAATTCTAAGGCAAGGGTCATGAAGATGTCTAAATGATGCATCTCGACCATAGAAATATTTAAAAATGTTTTTTTTAGTTCTAAAAAATCTTCGCCAGCAATACTATGGTTATAAATATATTGACAAATTGCAGATGTTTCAGAATTCATCCCACCGACATTATCAAGGATCATTAAACCATAAGTTTCATTTGGCACAGTTACTTTTATTTCGGGGTAAGGCTTATTTACTTTAGTATCCATGTTCTTCACCTCATATAAAAATATGCTGAATACAATAAGATATGAATACAAATGAAATAATTTTTACACTTAAAGATATAAATATTGAAAATAACTAAGATAATAGTCAAAATTATTGTAATTATCAAGTTACTAACAGAAATATTATATGTCATAGTAATATTTCTGTTAGTAAAAAGAATAATGGGGTTATAGTCGCTCAAGCTATTAAAATCATTTAAAAACAAGCTGAGAATAAGGAATGTTTCAACTTACAAGAGACCACTATAATTATTTTTTATGCGGACATTCCTTAAGAAAATTAATCCGATGATAAATATACCAAATACTCATAAGGCTATTAATGCAATTAAAAGATTAGCGATAGTACTGGTAAAATAATAACAACTATACCCATAGATAATAATTGCACTGATGATATATATTAATATTCTCACTCCAATATCACAATATAATTTATCAAAATTAATGATAGCGAATCATAGTAAATATTGATTAACTTAATCGACTGCTGGTATACAAAAATTAATAATTAAAATAAGGTTATAATATTATTGAGCTTACATAGAATATGATGAGGGGGGATTATGTGTTTTATCTAAAATCATCAGATAATGCCAAATTAGCGGTAGAGGATATTAATCCAGCTCATCAAAAGACAGTAGTTTTAGTGCATGGCTGGCCAATTTGCCAAGAAATGTATGAATATCAAAAAGATATTTTAAACGATTGTCGATACCGCATCATTAGTTATGATATTCGTGGATTAGGAATGTCACAAGTCATGGGCAGGGGCTATGATTATGACCAATTAGCGATAGATCTGCATAGTGTTTTAATAACCTTAAATGTCCATAATGTGACATTAGTAGGATTTTCAATGGGTGGGGCGATTTGTGTTCGTTATATGAGTAAATTTGGAAAAGAACGAGTAAGTAAACTAGTTTTGGCTGGTGCTGCAGTGCCTTCATATACTCGTACAATTCATAATCCCGAAGGACAAAGTATCGATGCGGTAAATCAACTGATTGAGCAGTGTTATACTAATCGACCTAAAATGGTTCATGATTTCGGACAAAATGTTTTTGCATTAAATCATGGCAGTGAATTTATGAACTGGTTTACATCAATTTGTTTAAAGGGATCAGGAATAGGAACGATCCAAACAGCAATTTCTTTACGAGATGAAGATGTGTATCAAGATTTGTTTGAGATTAAGGTCACTACTTTGATCATGCATGGAGTGCTTGATAAAATTTGTCCTTTTTCGTTTGCTTTAATCATGCATGAATGTATAGAAGATTCGATTTTATGCAAGTTTGAATATAGTGGACATGGGATTTTTTATGATGAACGAGAACGTTTTAATCAAGTATTGATTGATTTTATTGAACAATAAAACCTGCACTTTGTAATGCAGGTTAAAGAATTTTTTCATATGCTCGTCGAGTTTCTTTATTTTCTAAATAAATAGTGCCACAATATTCAAATCCATATTTAATCAAGAAACGCTGCATCGAAAGATTATCATCATGAGTATCCATACGGATACTTGGTTTTTTAGGATAAAGTTTTAATCCTTCATCAATAATGATTTTTGCCAAGCCTTTACCTTTTTGATCATTTCGTATCGCGATGCGATGAACTACAATGTATGCATTATCTTGAAGCCATTTCCCTTCTATATAATTATAACTAGGTTCAAGCTCTTTAGAGATCATCGCAGTTGCGACTATTTCTCCGTTATCTTCAAGCACATAAGCTTCATGGCGGCTAATATCATTAATAATAGTTAATTCATCAGGATAACCATCTTGCCATTGGTTGATTCCTTGCTCTTTAAAATATACTTTAGCTTGATTGATAATTGTCATGACAGCGGTTAAATCATTAGTAGTAGTTAATCTTAATTTCATCTAATCACATCCTTGTTTATTAATATAACATAACCATATAAAAATAGAAATTACTATTTAGAAAATAGTAGAGAAATGCTGCTAAAGAGCATATAATGATAGCTGGAGGTGGTTAGATGATAGATTTAAAAAATGCTAAAAGATTGTTTGATGAATATGTAGCGAATTATGATAAAGATAATCCTAAAGTTGCCTTAAAGATAGAACATACTTATCGTGTTATGGAGGCCTCAAAAAATGTTGCAGTGAGTCTCGGGTTAGATCAAGATGAAATAGACTTAGCATCATTAATTGGATTATTACATGATATTGGGAGATTTGAACAATTAAAACGTTATAATTGTTTTATTGATAGTAAAACAATTGATCATGCATTATTAGGTGTTCAAATTTTATTTGATGATAATTTAATTAGTAAATTTGATATTGATCAAAAAGATTATCCACTGATCTACAAAGCTATTTTTAATCATAATAAATATAAAATTGCTGAGGGATTAAGTGAACATGAGATGCTCCACTGTAAAATAATTCGTGATGCTGACAAAATCGATATCTTTAAAACAGGTTTGTTAGAAACGTTCGAAGCATTTTTGGATGCTGGACAAGAGATTTTAGAGAATGACATCATTACTGAATCGATATATGAAACATTTATGAATAGTGAATCAATTCTTAGTACCACTCGTAAAACTGACTTGGATCGCTGGGTATCCTTTTTGGCCTTGATATTTGATTTGAATTATCAGTATAGTTGTAATTATGTTTATCAACAAGCTTATATTACAAAATTAGTTAAACGACTTAATTATCAAAATAGTGATACTTTTAAGAAGATGTTAAATATAATGAACCATGCTAATGAATATTTAAAAGAAAAGAGTGATCTTAATAATTAAGATCACTTTTTTGAGGTAAGTTAATGATAAAAATAGAGGATGCATATAAAGAATTTAATACTTATGTCAGTGAATATGATTTCGATGTCTCTTTATTATTTTAAGATAGGTTGATTGAAAAATTTAGTGATATTTATAATAATGAGCAAATTATTTATAAAGCAATCAAAAAGCACAATAAATATGTGATTTGAATGGGATTAGATACTCATGAATTACTGCATGCAAAGATTATCCGTGATGCTAACAAAATCGATAAGCTGGAAATTAATCTACTCTCCCGCTAGAAACAATTTATTATAAGGGAAAAGAAGAAATAGAAAAACAATTGATTAGTGAGAGCAGTGTACCAGTCATTTTTGAATCATGAAATGATTTTAAGCAGCTGTCGGCAAAATGATTTAGATATTTGGTTACCACATTTAGTATTTGTATTTGATTTGAATTTTAAATATAGTTTTCAAGAGGTTTTAAAACACCAATATATTGATAATTTGTATAAACGTTTAGACTATCAAAACATTGATACTAAAAAAAGATGAGTATTATCTATTAAGTGGTAATGAATTATACATATAAACATGCTAAATAGTCCAGAAGATCTTCTGGACTATTTTTTAAAATAAACTCAATTGTTCCGATGATGCAGTTTGTTTATAACCATTTATAATATCTTCCATCTTATAAATGATATTATATTTGTGACATTCTTCAATAAATATATTTTTTAATTCATAAAGTCGTGGGCTGTTGCATAAATAAGTATTACCGAATTGTTTTATATAGCGTTCCTTACAGCCGGGAAATAAATGATCTAGCTGCGTATAGAAATAATCACGTTGATGATCTCGTAAAGTCACACCAAACATAGGATAAACAAAGCTGGCATTAGCTAAATGTGCGCGATAGATGATTTCTCGAATATTTTCAGGGGTATCGTTAATAAATGGCAAAATCGGTGTCATTAAAACCCCAGCATAAATATTGTGTTGGCGTAATTGTTTAATTGTTTCAAATCGTTTTGATGAAATTGAAACATTTGGTTCGATCAATTTTGCTAATGAATCATCACCACAAGTAATGGTCATACAAATTATGACAGATTGTTTATCATTAATTTGTTTTATGAGTTCAAGATCGTTAATGAGCGTATGACTTTTAGTCGTTATCATTACACCAAAATTGGTTTGCTTTATTATTTTTAAAGCTTGATGAGTTATCTTTAATTGTTGTTCATAATGATTATAGGGATCAGACACGGCTCCAATTGCAATCACCCCTTTTCTTTTTTTAGAACAAAGTTCTTTAGAAAGTAGGGTGAGTACGTTATGTTTTACTTTAATTTGATCAAAGTTTGAGATTTGATAACAATCACTGCGACTGTCACAATAAATACAGCCGTGATGACATCCTTGGTAGAGATTCATGTTGTAGTCAAAACCAAACCAAAAATGATTTTTATCGGCTTTGTTTTGAATGATTGTCTTAGCTTTTATTTCGGGTATTTTCATTAATTGTGCTCTCCTAAAAAAGACTATAACATAAAAAAATGACGATTAAAACATAAAAAAAACGAAAAAAAATATTACTTGAAACACCTTGATTTTACTAGGTTTTGGGTTAATTCGACAGTCTTCGATAAAAGTTTTGAACATCAAACTATTTACAAATGTTTTGATTTTGTTATAATGTGACCGTAATATACACGAGGAGGAATATAACGTGGAATTTGAAAAAGTAAAAGAAATAATTGTTGATTCTTTAAGCTGTGATGAAGATGCAGTAACTTTAGAAGCTAACTTAAAAGAAGACTTAGATGCAGATTCATTAGATGCAGTTGAATTAATCATGGCAGTTGAAGAAGAATTTGATATTGAAATCCCTGATGATAAAGCAGCTGAAATTAAAACAGTTCAAGATATCGTAGATTATATCAAAGAAAATGCATAATAAATGCTGATTTTTATTACCCAGAATAGCTGGGTAATAATTTTTTTAAAAAATTACTTTGATATTCAAAATAAAGGAGAGTATTTATGAAAATAGATTTAGTAAAGCAACTTATAAATGAATTTGAAAACTCAGAAGTTTTTAAAATGAAAGTAGAGATAGATGATATTAAATTAGAATTAGAAAAAACGCCAGTAGCACCGGTAAATGTTGTAAGTACACCGGTAGTTTCTGCTCCAACGCCTACTTTAGCGCCAGTGGAGCAAGTAGCAGCTAATGAACCAGCAATCACCGGAACACCGGTTAAATCACCAATTGTTGGGGTTTATTATGCATCTAGTTCACCAACTGCTAAACCGTATGTAGAAGTAGGCACTAAAGTAAAAGCAGGACAGGTGTTGTGTATTGTTGAAGCAATGAAGGTAATGAATGAAATTAAAGCTCCAATTGATGGAACAGTAGCATCAATCATGGCAAATACTGAAGATTTAGTTGAATTTGATCAAGTGTTAATGATCATTGAAGGGTAGTTAAGATGTTTAAGCGAATTTTAATTGCCAACCGTGGCGAAATCGCGGTAAGAATAATTCGAACATGCCAAGAATTAGGAATTGAAGCAGTTGCTGTTTATTCAAATGTTGATAGTACTTCATTGCATGTGCAATTGGCTGATCATGCGGTATGTATAGGTCCTGCCAAGGCAGCGGATAGTTATTTAAATATGAAAAATATTTTAAGTGTAGCGACTGCACTAGGTTGTGATGCAATTCATCCAGGATTTGGCTTTTTATCAGAAAACTCAACTTTTGCTCGTTTAGTAGAAGAATGTGGAATAACTTTTATTGGGCCTAGTGGCGATGTTATTGATATGATGGGAAATAAAAGTATGGCCCGTCAAAAAATGATTGAAGCAGGTGTGCCGGTAGTTCCTGGGAGTGATGGAAGTGTAAATACTTTACAAGAAGCTAAAGAAGCTGCAAATCAAATTGGTTATCCAGTTTTAATTAAAGCCTCAGCAGGTGGTGGTGGTCGTGGAATGCGAAAAGCCTTTAGCGAAGAAGAATTTGATGATGCTTATTTAACTGCTAAAGCAGAAGCTAAAGCATGTTTTGGTGATGATGATATGTATTTAGAAAAATTAATTTTAAATCCTAAACATATTGAATTTCAAATTTTAGCCGATAATTATGGAAATGTTATTCATTTAGGAGAACGCGATTGTTCTATTCAACGACGCAATCAGAAGATGATTGAAGAGGCACCAAGTAAAGCCTTAACGCCACTGCTCCGACAAAAAATGGGGGAAGATGCAGTTAAAGCGGCTAAAGGAGCAGGTTATCGCAATGCAGGAACGATTGAATATGTTTTAGATCAAGATGGAAATTATTATTTTATTGAAATGAATACTCGAATTCAAGTTGAGCATCCAATTACTGAAATGGTGACCGGGGTAGATTTAATTAGGGAACAGATTAGAATTGCTGCAAATCAAAAATTAACTTATAAACAAAGTGATATTCATTTAAATGGACATGCGATTGAATGCCGAATCAATGCTGAAAATCCACGTGAGGGATTCAGACCGTGTCCGGGAACTGTTAATAGTGTTCATTTACCAGGAGGTTTAGGGGTGAGAATTGATACAACTTTATATCAGGGGTATAAAGTTTCATCACATTATGATTCCATGATTGCTAAAGTTATTGTTCATGGTTCTAATCGCTTAGAAGCAATTAGAAGAATGCGTAGAGTTTTAGCTGAATTAGTTATTGACGGAATTGATACTAACCAAGAATTACAATATTTGATTTTACATACGGGAGAGTATGTAAAAGGAAATTTTGATACAAGTTTTATTGAAAATAACTTAGATAAGTTGGTGGGATAATAAATGGAAGAGTTATTTAAGGCACGAAAAGAAAAATTGAATTTATTTAAATCTATTCGTAATAAAATGCAAGATAAAAAAAGAATTGATGTACCCGATGGTTTATATACAAAGTGTGATTCTTGCGGAGAGTCGATTTTAAGTGAAGATTTGAAAGAAAGTTATTATGTTTGTCCTAAATGTGGAGCACATTTAAAGATGCGGGCATACACGCGATTAAATCTTTTGTATGATGGGGGAAAATATAAAGAATTATATAAAAGTATTAAATCAAATGATCCATTAATGTTTCCTGGTTATAAAGAAAAATTAGTAAAATTAGAAGAAACAACAAATCTTGACGAAGCGGTTGTTTGTGCTACAGGAAGAATTGATGGAAGAAAAGTTGTTGTTTGTGTGATGGATTCTCGTTTTTTAATGGGGAGTATGTCAGGTGCTGTCGGAGAAAAGATTACTAGAGCAATTGAACATGCGACAAAACGCAAATGTCCAATCATTATTTTTACAACTTCTGGGGGAGCTAGAATGCAAGAGGGAATTATTTCACTAATGCAAATGGCTAAAACTAGTGCTGCTCTAGCCAAACATCATGAAGCCGGATTGTTATATATTTCGTATATTACTCATCCTACTACTGGTGGAGTTACTGCTTCTTTTGCCATGCTTGGGGACATTATTATTGGGGAACCTAAAGCATTAATCGGATTTGCGGGACCAAGAGTAATTGAATCAACAATTAAACAAAAATTACCCGAAGGTTTTCAAAGAACCGAGTTTATGCAAGATCAAGGATTTATTGATATGATCGTAGAACGTTCTAAAATGCGTGAAACGATTATCAAATTATTAAAAATGCATAGCAGGGGGGCGCAATAATGTCACTGCAAGAAAAAGAAATAAAAATTAAAGAAATAGAATTAGAGTTATTAAAATTAAAGGATGACCAAGAGATTGACCACACTTTACAAATTCAAGATTTAGAAAATACAAAAGCAAAAATTGAAGCTGAAGCATATCAGGATATTAGTGCTTATGATCGAGTTTATCTTGCTCGTAAAGCTGACCGTCCTAATGTCCGTGAATATATTGATAATTTATTTGATGATTTTATTGAATTACATGGGGACCGTCTTTACAAAGATGATGGTTCAATTGTCGGGGGATTAGCAATGTTTAATAATATTCCCTGTACTGTAATTGGACATTTAAAAGGACGAACTTTAGAGGAAAATCTACACTGTAATTTTGGAATGTCTTCACCAGAAGGGTATCGTAAAGCGATGCGTTTGATGAAACAGGCGGAAAAATTTAATCGACCAATTGTTACATTTGTAGATACACCAGGTGCTTATCCGGGTTTAAAAGCTGAAAAACATGGAATCGGTGAAGCAATTGCGCGTAATCTAATGGAAATGTCACAGCTGACGGTGCCTATTATTGTGATTGTAATCGGTGAAGGCGGCAGTGGTGGAGCTTTGGCACTAAGTGTTGGAGATCGTATGGTAATGCTTGAAAATAGTGTTTATTCGGTTTTATCACCAGAAGGCTTTGCATCAATCTTATGGAAAGATAAAGATGGTTCAAGAGTTCATGAAGCTGCAGAGCTAATGAAATTGACTGCAAATGATTTATATGAAATGAAGATCATTGATAAGATCATCAAAGAACCTCGAGGTGGAATTACAAAGAACCGCGAATATGTATACAAACGTTTAAGAATCTATCTTCGAAATACTCTTGAAGAATTGATGAAATTATCAAAAACATCATTAGTAAATAAACGTTACAATAAATTTAGAGAAATGGGTCGAATTACGAATGACTAATCGCGATATTTTAAATCGAGAATTAATTAATCAACTGTTTGTAAGACTGTTTAATCAAATTTTGGATATTGAAACCCAATATATGGTAGGACATGGAGTGGAAGATTTAAGTTTATCAGAACTGCATATTATCGATGCAATCAGTTCGCTTTCAAATCCCACGATGTCAACAATTGCTTCTCAGGCGACTTTAACTAATGGAACAATTACGACAGCAATAAAAAAGCTCGAAGCTAAGGGATACGTAAAACGTCGTAAAGATGATAATGATCGACGCATTATTCGTGTAGAGCTGACAGCTAAAGGTAATCGTGTTTGCAAAGTACATCGAGACTTTCATGAAGAGATGGTAAGTCGTGTCTGTGAAGATAGTCATGTTCTTGATGATGAGTTATTGATTAAATCATTACAACAGTTATTGTATTTCTTTGAAGATATCAAAGAAAAATATTAGGAGATTATATGAGTGGATTAAAAATATTATCAACTGGTTATTATGCACCACAAAAAGTACTTGATAATTTCGATCTTGAAAAAGTGGTTGAAACATCAGATGAGTGGATCGTCTCTAGAACCGGGATAAAAAGAAGACATATTGCTGAAAATGAAAGTTGCGTAGAACTTGGGTATCAAGCAGCTTTAAAGGCAGTTGAAAAAATAGATAAAAGTAAGATTGGATTGATTATCTGTGCAACAATGACACCCGATTATTTTACTCCCAGCACTGCTTGTTTGATTCAAGAAAGATTAGGTTTGAATGATCAAGAAGTAATGTGCTTTGATTTAAATGCTGCTTGTAGCGGCTTTGTGTATGCCTTAACGGTAGCCCAGGCATTATTACAAAACATGGAAGATAAATATGCTTTAGTCATTGGAAGTGAAGAAATTTCCAAAATAATGGATTTCAAAGATCGCAATACTTGTGTTTTGTTTGGTGATGGGGCTGGAGCCCTTGTAGTTGGAAATGGTGATGGTATTTTTGCTAGCTACAGTAATTCAGCGGGAAATTTAGAAGCATTAAAGGCCCCGGCAATCAGTAAATCTAATCAGGATCATTATTTAACGATGGCTGGGCAGGAAGTGTTTAAGTTTGCAATAAAAGTAATTCCTGAAAGTATTAATGCAATCTTAGAAAAAACAAATTTAACTCTTGATGAGATTGATTACGTTGTCTGTCATCAAGCAAATTATCGAATTATTAAAAATGTATATAAGAAGATGAAGTCTTCAGAAGATAAGTTTTATATGAATTTGCAAGAATATGGGAATACATCAGCAGCTAGCATTCCTTTGGCTTTAGGTGAAATGAATGAAAAAGGAATGTTAAGACCAGGTGACAAAATTATTTGTGTTGGTTTTGGTGGTGGTCTTACTTGGGGCGCAACATTAATGGAATGGAGTTAGAAGATGAAATTAAATAAATTATTAAATATTGAATATCCTTTGATTCAAGGAGGAATGGCAAATATCGCTACCGGTGAATTTGCAGCTAGTGTATCTAATGCTGGCGCACTTGGTTTAATTGGTGCCGGTGGAATGGACACTGCTACATTAAAAAAGAATATTGAAATTTGCCGTAATTTAACTGATAAACCTTTTGGTGTCAATATCATGTTGATTAATCCTTGTGCTGATGAGATGGCACAATTAGTAATTGATGAAAAAGTGCCGGTCGTAACAACTGGAGCAGGAAATCCTGGTAAATATGTTGCTGCATGGAAAGCAGCAGGAATTAAAGTATTGCCAGTTGTTCCAAGTGTAGCTTTAGCAAAGCGCCTTGAAAAATATAACGTTGATGCAATTATTGTTGAAGGAACTGAGGCAGGTGGTCATATAGGTGAATTAACTACAATGGCATTAGTACCTCAAGTAGTTGAAGCAGTTAGTGTTCCTGTTATAGCAGCTGGGGGAATTGCGAGTGGAAAACAGGTATTGGCAGCGTATGCTCTAGGGGCTTGTGGAGTACAGGTAGGAACTTGTCTGCTTGCAAGCGAAGAGTGTCCGATTCATGAAAATTATAAACAAGCTGTAATCAAAGCTAAAGATACAAGCACTACAGTAACTGGAAGAATCGCAGGAACACCAGTACGGGTAATAAAAAATAAAATGGCTAAAGAGTATGTTAAGCGTGAAAAAGAAGGTGCTGACATGATGGAACTTGAAAAATATACATTAGGTTCACTACGTAGAGCAGTTTTAGAAGGTGACGCCGATACCGGTTCATTAATGGCTGGCCAAGTAGTCGGAATGATCAATGAAATTAGACCTCTAAAAGTAATTATTAAAGAATTATTTGATGATTGTGATAAGGCATTTAAGAAATTAGAAAGCGAGTTTTAATTATGAAAAAGGTAAATATCGGAGATATGACTCTTGATGTACCAATCATACAAGGTGGCATGGGAGTTGGTATTTCACTTGGAAATTTGGCTGGAAATGTTGCTTTAAATGGTGGTATGGGTGTTATTTCAACTGCTCATCCTGGTTATCGTGCTGATGATTTTGAAAAAAATCCGCTAGAAGCTAATAAACGTGAGCTAGCTAATGAAATAAAGAAAGCTAAAGAGATTGCTAAAGGTAAAGGGATGGTTGCAATTAATGCAATGGTCGCAATTACTGACTATGCAGCTTTAGTTGAAGTAGCTGTAAAAAGTAAAATAGATGCAATTATTTCGGGTGCTGGATTACCTATGAACTTACCAAGTTTTGTTCAAGGAACAAAAGTTAAAATTGCCCCAATTGTATCAAGTGGTAAAGCCGCTAAATTGATTTGTAAAACTTGGGATCGTAAATTTAAGGTAGCTCCAGACTTTGTTGTCATTGAAGGAAGTGAAGCTGGTGGTCATCTAGGCTTTCATAAAGAAGATGTGTTAAATAAAAAAACGGCTAAATTAGTAGATATTTTTAAAGAAGTAAAAGAGACTGTTCAACCATTTGTTGAAAAATATCAAAAGGATATTCCTATTTTTGTAGCTGGTGGTGTTTATGATAGTGAGGATATTCAAAAGTATTTAGATTTAGGTGCTGATGGTGTTCAAATGGCAACACGGTTTATTTGTACTGAGGAATGTGATGCAGATATTAAATATAAACAAGCATTTATAAATGCTAAAAAAGGAGATATCGAGATTGTTAAATCACCAGTTGGAATGCCGGGAAGAGCCATCATGACCAAGTTAACAGAAAGACTTAAACAAGATGAAAGGATTCCAGTAAAACGCTGCTATAATTGCTTAATTCCCTGTGATGTTAAAACTACGCCTTATTGTATTAGTGGTGCATTGATCAATGCTGCTAAAGGTAATTTGGATGAGGGATTAGTATTTAGTGGAAGCAATGGATATCGTAATGATAAAATTATTTCAGTAAAAGAATTAATGGATGAATTAAAGAGAGGACTAAAATAATGGGTAAGATTGGATTTGTATATGCTGGTCAAGGTAGTCAGGTAGTTGGAATGGGTCAATCATTCTATAATAACTATCAAATTGCTAAAGATGTTTTTGATAACATTGACTTAGATATTGATGTAAAGAAATTATGCTTTGAAGGTCCCCTTGAAGAACTTTCTTTAACAAGAAATACACAACCATGTATGGTTGCTGTTGCTGTAGTAGCAACTAAGCTATTAAAAGAAAATGGAATTGCTCCAGATTATGTAGCAGGATTAAGTCTTGGTGAATATTCAGCTTTAAATGCAGCAGGTGTTTTAGATGATCAAACAGCAATTAATTTAGTACGTTTCCGTGGTCAAGCGATGGAAAGAGCGGCAGCAGGAATTGAAAGCAAAATGATTGCAATTATTGGCTTAGATCGCGAATTATTAAATGAAGCAGTTAAAGAAGCTAGGGCTTTGGGAGTTGTTTCAATTGCTAACTATAATTGTCCAGGACAATTAGTAATTGGTGGTGAGGCTGAGGCAGTTACTAAGGCTAGCGAATTAGCATTAGAAAAAGGTGCTCGTCGGGCAATTCCTTTAAATACAAGTGGACCTTTCCATACAGAATTATTAGCACCAGCTAGTAATGAACTTAAAGAAAAGTTTGTAAGTGTTAATTTTAATGAAATGCAAGTTCCTGTAATATTCAATAGTTCGGCTAAAGAACTTGAGTCTGGAGTTAGTATTGCTCAAATGTTAGAGAAGCAAGTAATGTCTTCAGTATATTTTGAAGATAGTATTCGTTATATGTTAGAAAACGGGGTTGATACAATTATTGAAATCGGTCCTGGTAAAGTTTTAAGTGGATTTATTCGTAAGATTGATAAGACAATTAAAACTTATCAAGTTGAAGATCAAGCATCATTAGAAAAAACATTAGCGGGATTAAAAGGAGAATAAGATGAAATTAAAAGATAAAGTAGTTTTAGTAACTGGTGGAGCCCAAGGAATTGGTAAAGAAATTTGTTTAACTTGTGCTCGTGAAGGTGCTAAGATCATTGTAAATTATGTTAATTTTGGTGATAATAAAAAAATTGCTGAAGCAACTAAATCAGAATTAGAAGCAATCGGTGCGACTGTTATGTTAGCTCAAGCTAATGTTGCTTCATTTGAAGAAACAGAAACAATGTTTAAAGAAATCATTAAAGAATTTGGTCGAATCGATGTTCTTGTAAATAATGCTGGAATTACTAAAGATGGATTGTTGATGAGAATGAAAGAGAATGATTTTGATGCAGTTATTGATGTTAATTTAAAAGGAACATGGAATTGTATGAAACATGCGACTAAAATTATGATGAAACAACGTTATGGTCGTATTATTTCAATGTCATCAGTAGTTGGGGTAATGGGAAATGCTGGTCAAGTAAATTATTCAGCAAGTAAAGCTGGAATTATTGGAATGACAATGTCATTAGCGCGCGAAGTTGGTAGTCGGGGAATTACTGTGAATGCGGTAGCACCAGGTTTTATTCAAACTGCAATGACTGATGTTTTACCTGAAGATATTAAAGAAAGTATGGCTAAACAAATTCCTTTAGGAACTTTTGGACAAGTAAGTGATATCGCTAATACGGTAGTATTTTTAGCAAGTGATGATGCTAGATACATTACTGGTCAAACTATCCATGTTGATGGCGGAATGGCAATGTAAGGAGAGAGACAATGGAAAGAAGAAGAGTTGTAGTAACAGGGCTTGGAGCAATTAATGCAATTGGTCATAATGTTGAAGAAACTTGGAAAAGTATTAAAGAAGGTGTTTGTGGAATTGACGAGATCACAAACTATGATAAAGAATTAACAAAAGTAAAAATTGCAGGTGAAGTAAAAAATTTTAATGCTGCTGATTATTTAGATAAAAAAGCAGTTCGAAAAATGGATCGCTTTACTCAATTTGGTGTAATTGCTGCTAAAGAGGCTTTTAAGGATGCTGGTTTAAAGATTGAAGAGATTGATGCTGACCGTTTTGGTGTAGTTGTGTCAAGCGGAATTGGAGGGCTTGCAACAATTGAGAAAGATCATACTAAGGGGTTAGAAAAAGGTTATGATCGTGTTTCGCCATTCTTTGTGCCAATGTCAATTACAAATTTGGCAGCGGGAAATATTGCAATTGAATTAGGGGCAAAAGGATTATGTACTTGTCCGGTCACAGCTTGCGCTGGTGGAACTAATGCGATTGGTGATGCGTTTAGAAATATCCGTGATGGTTATCAAGAAATTATGGTTGCTGGTGGGGCAGAAGCTAGTATTACTCCACTTGGTATTGGAGGCTTTTCATCAATGAAAGCTCTTTGTGATAATAATGATCCGAAACGGGCGTCAATTCCTTTTGACGAGGAACGTTGTGGATTTGTTATGGGTGAGGGTGCTGGAATTGTTGTACTTGAAGAATTAGAACATGCTAAAGCTCGTGGCGCTCATATCTATTGTGAAATGGTCGGATATGGTGTCAGTTGTGATGCTCATCATATTACTGCACCTTTAGAAGATGGCTCTGGTGGGGCTAAAGCGATGATCAATGCAATCAAGGATGCTGGTTTAGTAGCTGAAGACGTAACTTATATTAATGCACATGGAACTAGTACCCCTTTAAATGATAAAGGTGAAACAATGGCAATTAAATCTGCTTTAGGTGAAGCTGCTAAAAAGGTTGCTATTTCTTCGACGAAAGGAAATACGGGGCATTGTTTAGGTGCTGCCGGGGGAATCGAGGGGGTAATTTGTGTTAAAGCAATCGAAGAGGGATTTATTCCAGCTACGATTAATTATCAAAAACCAGATCCATTATGTGATTTAGATATCGTTCCAAATACTGGTAGAAATCAAGATGTTAATGTAGCTATGTCAAATTCATTAGGATTTGGTGGTCATAATGCGACTATCATCTTTAAGAAATATGGAGAATAAGAAAATGGAACTAAATAGTAATCAAATTCAAGAAATCAATCCGCACCGTTATCCTTTTGCTTTAGTAGATCGAATTACTGATTACCAGCCTGGACAGTGGGCAAAAGGAATTAAATGTGTCAGTGTTAATGAAATGCATTTTTGTGGTCATTTTCCTGAGCATCATGTTATGCCAGGAGTATTGATTGTTGAGGCATTAGCTCAAGTTGGGTGTATTGCAATTCTTTCTAAAGAAGAAAATAAAGGTAAAATTGCTTTCTTTGGGGGCATTAATAAGTGTAAGTTTAAAGGTCAAGTAACGCCTGGTGATGTTTTAGAAATGGAATGTACTCTAACTAAACAAAAAGGACCAATTGGAATTGGTGATGCTGTTGCTAAGGTAAATGGTAAGGTAGTTTGTAAAGCTGAACTTATATTTGCTGTTCAATAATAATTAATTGGATAACGAAAGTTATCCTTTTTTGTTGTAAATCATATTAATTGACGTAATGGTTATAATAGATATAATCATTATAGTATCTGGAGGTGCTTATGAATAATATCCGTAAAGGGATGATGTGTATAATTTTAGCCGCTTTCTTTTTTGCAGCAATGAATGTATTTGTAAAATTAGCTGGCGATTTACCATCAATTCAAAAAAGTTTTTTTAGAAATTTGGTAGCTGCTTTATTTGCTTTTTTTATCCTATTAAAAAGTAAACAGGGATTTACATATAAACAAAAAGATTTACCGATGCTTTTATTACGCTCAGTCTTTGGAACGTTGGGAATTCTTTGTAATTTTTATGCAGTTGATCATCTTTTAGTTAGTGATGCTTCGATGCTTAATAAATTATCACCATTTTTTGTAATTATTTGTTCCTCTTTGTTTTTAAAAGAAAAAGCGACAAGAATACAAAAAATATCAATTATCGTAGCTTTCATTGGAAGCTTGTTTGTAATCAAACCATCTTTTAATCTTTTAAATAATGTGGATTCAATTATTGGTGTTTTGGGGGCATTAGGAGCAGGAATAGCTTATACTTGTGTGCGGAAGCTAGGTAAGCAGGGGGTAAATGGTGCAAAAATTGTATTTTTCTTTTCATGCTTTTCTTGTCTCAGTGTGTTACCATATTTAATAATTAATTATCAGCCGATGAGTTTAGAACAGTTTTTAATCTTACTAGGTGCAGGGTTAATGGCAGCTGGTGGTCAATTTGCAATTACTGCGGCGTATAATAATGCAGCTGGCAAGGATATTTCAATCTATGATTATAGTCAAATATTATTTGCAGCGATATTAGGATTTATTTTCTTAAATCAAATTCCTGATATATGGAGCATAGTTGGATATATCATTATTATTGGTGCTGCTTTAGGAGTTTATTTATATCAACGAAGAATAGCTAATTAGCTATTTTTTTTATGCAAACATATTGACATTTATTTTTTTGCTTGACGGAGTATTTATAGTGTGTTAAGATACTTTACATAGCAAACCTATCGATATAGTAGGAAAAGAAGAGGAGCGAACGATGATGTTAAAAAGCAGAAGAGATATGATGTATATGTGTATGTGCAGCTGTATACAAAAGTATAGGGTACATTTTCGTGTATGCAAATATTCTTAATACTATATTAAATGGGGTAGTGGGATGTTTACATAAACATCCCACTTTTGTTATTAAAAAGGGGGAATTAGAATGGAAGACGACAGTTTACAAAAAGAATTAGAATATCAATTTGAGTGGTTTCATCGTAATCCGGAATTATCTTATGAGGAATATGAAACTACTAAAAGAATTAAAACATTATTACAAGAGCATGATATTGAAGTTTTAGATTTACCATTAAAAACTGGATTAGTTGCAGTTATTAGAGGTGGATACCCTGGTAAAGTAATTGCTTTACGAAGTGATATTGATGCTTTACCAGTTAATGAGGAAACGACATTAAGCTATAAGTCAGAGATTGAAGGAAAGATGCATGCTTGTGGTCATGATTTTCATTTAACAACGATTTATGGTGTTGCTTTATTGTTAAATGAAAATGCTGCTCAATTACATGGAACAGTAAAATTATTATTTCAACCGGCTGAAGAGTCTTCATTAGGAGCTCTAAAAATTATTGAGACAGGGGTTTTAGATGATGTTAATGCAATTTTTGGAATTCATAGTACTTCGCAGTTTGAAGTGGGAACAATTGGAATTAAAGCGGGGACAGTTTCAGCTGCTGTTGATCGATTTAAAATTAATTTGAAGGGCTTTGGAAGCCATGCAGCCCATCCACAAATGGCTAAAGATCCAATCGTTGCAGCTGCTGCATTAGTTAACAGCTTACAAACGATCGTTAGTCGAAATATGGATCCTTTTAATAGTAGTGTTTTAAGTATTACACATCTTCAAGCAGGGAATACGTGGAATGTTATTCCTGAACAAGCCTTAATTGAAGGGACTGTTAGAACGCTGACTAGCGAGGAGAGGGAGCTGTTTGGAAAACGATTAAAGGAAATAACTTATGGGATTAGCCAAGCCTATGATCTTGATACAGAAATTGAGTGGATAGCGGGGCCTCCTGCAACCGTCAATGATGAGGAATGGAGTAATTTTGCTAAAGCAATTGCTCAAGCAGAAAAAATTGCTATAGGGATACCCGAAGCAACTTTAGGAGGCGAAGATTTTGCATTTTATCTTGAAAAAATCAGGGGAACATTTATTAAAATCGGAACCGGAAAGACCTATCCTAATCATCATCCGAAGTTTAAGGTAAATCCTGCAGCTTTATCGTTAGCTGCAAAATATCTTAGCCAATTGGCGAAACAGGCTCTTTTAAAATTGGAGGCAGATGAGAATGATTAAAATTGAACACGTAAATAAGACTTTTACAACTAAAAGTGGTGAAGTTCCAGCATTGCAAGATGTCTCTCTAGAAGTAGAAGCGGGTGATATTTACGGTGTAATCGGTTATTCTGGGGCTGGTAAATCAACGTTATTACGAATGGTAAATTTATTGGAACGTCCTGAAAATGGGGCAATCTATATTAATAATCAAAATATTATAGATTTAAAAGAACGAGAATTAAATATTTTACGAAAAGATATAGGTATGATTTTTCAACAGTTTAATTTATTAGAATCACAAACAGTCTATCAAAACATTGCTATCCCATTGATTCTTTCAAAACTGGATAAAAAAGCTATTGAAGTAAGAGTTAAACAATTATTATCTTTTGTGGAATTGGAAGATAAGCGTGATACTTATGTATCACAACTGTCTGGGGGTCAAAAACAAAGAATTGGTATTGCTAGAGCATTAGCTACAGAACCTAAGATTTTACTCTGTGATGAGGCAACTAGTGCTTTAGATCCACAGACAACAGAAGCAATTTTATTGCTGCTTAAAAAAATTAATTGTGAACTTGGGATAACAATTTTGTTAATAACTCATGAGATGAATGTAATCAAGAAAATTTGTAATAAAGTAGCGGTAATGAAATCTGGTAAAATCATTGAGAAAGGTGATACTTTAGAGGTTTTTAGTAATCCACAACAAGAAATGACAAAGAGATTTGTTGAAACAGTTATTAGCAATGTAATTCCAACCACACTTTTAAAAGAATTAGATTATCGGTATCCGGTTTTAAAACTTACTTTTTTTGGTGAAAGTACAAAGCATGATGTAATTTCTAAAATTAATAAGCATTTTAAAATTATAACAACAATTTTATTTGCTTCAGTTAATGAAGTAGGAGAAGATATTTTAGGAATTTTAACAATTCAGTTAAAAGGTGAACAGGATGAAGTTATTCGAGCGATAAATTATATTCAAAAACAAGATGTGAAGATAGAGAGGGTGGAATTGAATTATGATTGAAAATTATTTAAATATACCTGCTGATAAATTACTTGAAGCGGCAGGCCAGACAATTTATATGTTGGGAATATCATTATTTTTTGGAACCTTGATAGGAATACCGCTAGGCTTACTTTTAGTCCTTACTAGAAAAAATGGAGTTAAAGCCAATCATACAATTCATTTTCTTGTGAGTGGGTTAGTAAATATTGTTAGATCTGTGCCATTTGTAATCTTATTAGTATTTATTGCTCCGCTAACAAAAGTGCTGGTTGGAACAAGAATAGGAACAAAGGCTGCAATTGTTCCATTAGTATTTTATATTGCACCATATTTGGCTCGTTTGATAGAAAGTTCTATATTAGAAGTTCAACCGGGAATTTTAGAAGCTGCTAAAGCAATGGGGGCAAATACTTTGGAAATCATTCGTTATTTTTTATTACCAGAGGCGAAAGCTTCGTTAGTTTTAGCACTTACTACTGGAACGATCGGTTTATTGGGGGCAACTGCTATGGCTGGAACAATCGGCGGCGGTGGTGTTGGTGATTTAGCATTAACTTATGGTTATCAGCGTTTTAATAATACTCTAATGTTTGTTACCGTAATCATTTTAATTATCTTTGTACAATTAATTCAAACATTGGGAAATCATTTATCTAAAAAAATTAGAACACATGAATAGGGGAAGAAAAATGAAAAAGAGAATATTGAGTTTATTATTAGTGATGGTTTTTGTTTTGGCCGGATGCCAAAGTAGTAGTGATAAAAGTGAAGATAAGACAACAATTATCTATGGTAAGGCAGCGGGGCCATATACAGTCTTATTTGAAGATGCCATTATTCCAATTTTGAAAAAAGAAGGTTATCAATTTAAATGCATCGAATTTTCAGATTTATTGCAAAATGATACAGCCTTAAATGAAGGCGAGATAGATGTCAATGTTGAGCAGCATACAGCTTACATGAAAAATTTTAATGAATCACAAGATGGTGATTTAGTAGCTTTGACAGCAATTCCAACTGTACCTGCAGGAATTTTCTCAAATACTCATAAAAGCTTAGAGGAAATTAAAAAGGGCGCTAAGATTGCTGTACCAAACGATGCTTCAAATACATCTAGAGCATATGTTTTATTACAAAAAGCAAAGTATATTACTTTAGATCCAGATGTGGATATTAGTTCCGTGACAAAAGATGATATTATTAAAAATCCTTATGAAATAGAGTTTACAGAAATGGATTCAACAATGATTCCTCAAGCTTTAGATGAGTTTGATTATGCTGTAATCACCGGCAGCATAGTTTATAATGCAGGAATTGATGCTTCGAGTGCGTTATTACAGGAGGATGTTTTAGAACATTTATTGTTACAAGTAGTTGTAAAAGAAAAAAATAAAGATACAAAATGGGCTAAAGCAATTGTTGAAGCTTATCGTTCAAAAGAATTTAAAGAATATTTAGATAAAAATAATAATGGTTTATGGTATGTACCTAGCTATAATTAAAAGGGGATAAGTGTGAAAGAAATTTATAAAAAAAGCCGACCTAAAAAATTAAAAATTCATGATGAACTCGTTTGTTGAATAGAAGATAAATTGATTTGGCTTATATCAATATCCATGGATTTCAATAATTCTAATGCTTGATGAGTGGTTATCTTCTGGTTGCCTGGTTTTGGATTTTTTAATGATTCATAATCAGATGGATTGAAGTTTTCACCAGTTTTTGTCATATGGTATATAGAAATAAGAATCATTCTAGCGGTCGCTATAATAGCTTTCTTATGACCACGTCGTTTCTTAATACGATTATACTTGATTCTGAAATATGTTTCTTTTTCACTCTTGATAGCCGAAAGAGCACATTGAACAAGAAGTGGTTTCAAATACTAACCAGTTTTGAATATATTCGTCAAGATTATTCATGTGTTTTATAGTGCAGTTGATTTTGAATCTTTGGTCAGATTCAATGTGAGAATTCTGAATGGCTTGAAAAATTTGATCAGATTTCTTTGAAACAGAACCCTTGAGAATTTTCTTAAGATTGTCTTCAGTGATAATATCACTTTTGAGAATCTCATCCATGGCAGCTTTACAATTCTTTCCTAAATGATCAGTAGAGACAGAAGCTAAGGCAATATTAGAAACAGTCATACAGTTTTGATAACGATTGCGTTCAGAAGAGCGCTTATTGACAAGTTTAATGCGATAATGTGATATTTTTCTAAGTTCTCTAATGTTTTTAGGTGGAATAAAAGAGTACTTGAGAAGATCTTGTTTAAAGATGTTAGCAATCCATTTTGAATCTTTCTTATCGGTTTTCTTACTTCTAATCACCTTCACGTATTTAGGATGAGTAAGAAAAATATTGAGTTCAGATTCAAGGATATTAAAGACAGGAATCCAGTACTTACTGGTAGATTCCATGCAAACATCAAAACAGTTGTTTGATTTAAGCCAGTTTAAAAGATTCAACAAATCAGAGTTAAAAGTAGAAAACTGCTTTTGAATATAGGTCGTGACATTATTATCACCAGAAGCAGCGATGGCCGCTACAAAAAATAAAACCTCCTTTCAAAGAAAGAAGAAGTGGTACTGACTGTCATCTAGCAATATGACCAAATTGGTAATATATCAATAATAAGTGTCCAGGCTCTGAGTCCTAATTATTTGTGCTCGAAAAGATGACGGCGACTTATAATTATACAAGATATTCTAACGAGTAGAATTACCTACTCTACTTCTCGTGCTCTGTAGTATACTACCTCCCTTTCATTATAGCAGGGGGTAGTAGAGTAGAAGGAATCAGAATGTCTTTCAAGAAATATTTGTGTCCATGCGCTTAGCGTGGGGAAATGGAGAAAAGTATGAAATATGAATTTGAAACTCGTTGTATTCATCCTGCAAATTTAGAATTGAAACAGCATCCTTATGGTGCTGTTTCAATTCCAATATACCAAACAGCAATTTTTTCTCATCCTGGGATTGGGGAAAGCAGAGGGCATAACTACTCTCGTGAAAGTAATCCAACAAGAGCTTATTTAGAAGAGATTATTTCCAATTTAGAGGGCGCAGTTGATACAGTTGCTTGTTCTAGTGGAATGGCAGCAATTTCATTGGTACTAGAACTTTTTAGTAGTGGTGATCATTTGATATGTTCAAATGATTTATATGGCGGTTCAACTCGACTATTTACTTTGCAGCAAAATAAAGGTTTAAAATTCAGTTATGTTGATACAACTAATTTAAAGAGTTTTAAGCAGTATATTCGTCCTCAAACAAAAGCTGTTTTTATTGAAACGCCGAGTAACCCAACAATGCAAATAAGTGATTTAAAAAAAATTAGTGCCTTGTGTCAAGCCCACAAGCTGTTACTAATTGTTGATAATACCTTCCTTTCACCATATTTTCAAAATCCATTATTATTAGGTGCTGATATTGTAATTCATAGTGCTACTAAGTTTCTAAGTGGGCATAATGATATTATTGCTGGAAGTATTTCGACTGGTGATCATAAACTAGCTAAAAGGATTAGAGAAGTTTCAAAGACAGTTGGAAATAGCTTGTCACCACTAGATTGTTATTTATTGATTCGGGGGATCAAGACGCTGGCAATCAGACAAAAATCGCAACAAGAAAATGCGCTGAAAATTTCAAACTGGTTAAATCGGCATCCGCGGGTTAGCAAAGTTTATTATCCTGGTTTAATAGAGCATCCAGGATATGAAATCAATAGAAATCAAGCCCGCGGCTTTGGCAGCATGATAGCCTTTAGTGTTGAAAATCATTTTTTAGCAAAAAAGATTTTAGAAAATGTACAATTAATTACTTATGCAGAAAGTCTTGGAGGTGTGGAGTCATTGATTACTTATCCAATGATTCAAACCCATGGTGATGTTCCAGCAGAAATTAGAGCTAAATTAGGAATTACAGATAATTTTTTGCGATTATCAGTAGGAATAGAAAATATTGATGATTTATTAGCTGATTTGAGGCAGGCTTTTGGTGATAATGATAAAATCTAATTTTGATTCAATAATAAACCGTACTGATACAAACTCCTTAAAGTATGATTTCACTAGTGAAAGAGAACGTCCTGATGATATTTTACCGTTATGGGTGGCAGATATGGATTTTATCGTTGCTCCAGAAATACAACAACGATTATATGATGTGGTAAATCATGGTATTTATGGATATAGTGATAGTAAGGATGGTTATTATCAAGCTATTTATAGTTGGTATCGGTCAAAATTTAATTACGAAATAAAAAAGGAATGGATAGTTAAGACGCCTGGTGTTGTATTTGCTTTAGCACAAGCAGTGCGGGCATTTACTAAATTGGGTGATGGAGTAATTATTCAAACACCAGTATATTATCCTTTTAAAGAAGTAATTATTGATAACGGAAGACGTGTTATAACAAATTCTTTAGTTTTAAAAAACGCTCATTATGAAATAGACTTTGATGATTTTGAAGAGAAGATTAAGAAAGAAAAAGTAAAATTGTTTATTTTATGTTCGCCACATAATCCAGTTGGTCGAGTTTGGAAAAAAGATGAGCTATTAAAATTAGGGCAAATCTGCCTTAAAAATGATGTTAAAATTATTAGTGATGAAATCCATAGTGATTTTATTTATCCGGGGCATCAGCATCATGTTTTTGCATCATTAAAGACAGAATTACAGAATATTACAATAACCTGTACGGCTCCTACTAAAACTTTTAATTTGGCCGGATTACAAATTTCAAATATTTTTATTGCCGATGAAAAATTGAGATTACAATTTAAAAAAGCTATTGCCAGTACTGGTTATAGCCAGTGTAATTTGTTTGGATTAGCAGCTTGCCAGACAGCTTATGAATCGTGTTCAAGCTGGCTTGAAGATTTAAAGCAATATTTATTTGAAAATACACGGTTTGTAGATGAATATTTGAAAGAACACATACCATTGATAAAGTTGATTATCCCGGAGGGAACTTATTTGCTTTGGCTTGATTTTAGAAGATTACAAATTTCAGATAAAGAATTAAATGATTTATTGATTGAACATGCTCGATTATGGCTAGATAGTGGAACGATGTTTGGAAAAGAAGGAAAAGGGTTTCAAAGAATTAACATTGCTTGCCCAAGAGCATATTTAAGACAAGCTTTGAATCAATTGAAAAATGCACTTGAAGAAATTGAATATTAATATTTTAAGTATCAATTTCTTGAAATATTATTAAAGTAATTATTGGTATAGTGGTTAGTTAGGTATATGACTTGTAAAAATGATTTATTATAAAAAACAATGCTCTAACTGAAATGTAGAATAGATTTGTTTTAGTTGATTTGATAAAGATTTCTAAATCTTTGTAATAGAGATTAAAAGTATAATATATTTAGACTAAAATACTTGAAATCTAGATTTCTTTTGGAGAAACTAATTAAAGTTTAATCAGATTAAATGCTTATTTTTTTAAATATGCTATAATAGTCATATAAGGTATCACGGACCCTCTCCCATATAATTCGTGATACCTTTTATTTTGTTTAGAATATATTTTCAATAAAATAATATTGCTTAGTATTAGTACATTTTACTACTATCAGACTGTTCAAATATTTTCCAATAATAAAGTTCATCAAAGTTTGGATGTGTGTTGCCAGGGACTGATAAAGAATGAAATAGATCAAGAATTAGCTTTTCTAAATAATGATTTTTAGATGTATTGAATCCATGATAAAAATCCATATAGTTTTTATTTGTAAATACGTAATGACTAAAAAATCAATGTACTAAAAATCATGAAAATAATTATTTTATTTTTTCGATTTATGTTATTGTAACTGTTAATACGATTGTGAAGATTCATTTCATAGCAATATTGATTATCTTGAGTATTGAGATGTTCACCAGCTAATAATTCGTTAATAGTAATGCCTAAGATATTGCGAAAATCGTGATAAAATGAAGCATCGATAAAATTTCGACCATTTTGATATAGCTTTATTTGTTACATTTAGTTTTTCAATCTGGGTTAAGTTTTTTCTTTACAGCATGTCGCAATAAATTTTCCAATTTTAATACAATCCATCTATTGATTTCTCCTTTATATTTTGATTATAACGAGTTTTAATTAATTTATAAATCTACCAATAGTTGATTTATAAAAACTAATAATAAAATTATTTTTTAAATAGTCTTCCCTTTTCTTTTCTTTACAATATGCACTTATATTAAATGTAAAAGTTAAATTAAATATAAAAAATGCTCCTATAAATATACTTAATATTTTTTTAAACATAGTTTCTCCCTTATTTTATACATAAATTAAGGGGCTATTTTTAAATTAAGCCTCTATAATAATTATTTTTATTTTGGATACATATTGATTAATAGTAAAAATCCTGGA
>OLOY01000081.1_pt1 | contig 90450 bp, 100 predicted proteins | sample 1672771 | NCBI WGS metagenome assembly OLOY01 (sample SAMEA3136722, study PRJEB25190) | human gut metagenome
GATACGTTAGTCCGGAATTTACGCCTATGGAGAGTACAAGAACTTGTGAGTAGATTGATATTTATATCATCAAAAGCATACTCGTTGAAGTAGGAATGGAACATAGAAGTTTATAACTTTTTATAAGTTTTCAGTAACGGATGACATTATGAAAAGCAAAACGACGAAAGTCAGACGCTATCTGGCAGCAATACTGACAGTCCTGATGATCTTCCAGCAGGCAACTACCAGTGTTATCTACGCCAGCAGCGAAGCTGCGGTTCCCACAGTAACGGAAGCCCCGGCAGCACAGACGGAGGAAACACCTGAGAAACAGGTGGAGGAAACACCGGAGGAAAAGATTCCTACGGAAGGAGAATCGGAACAAACGGAAACCTCAACGCAGGATTCAGCAGATAAACAACAGGAACAGACAGAAGAGACACAGCCGACTGAAGAACCACAGACAGAGGAAGCGGTTACCCCTGCTCCAGAAACTGAAATAGTTTCAAATGAAGCACCTGCAGTGGAAATGGAGACAGTAGCGCTTTCAGAAGGGACAGAGGAATCTAATAATGTTCCAAGTGCTACTAATACAGACTTACCGTCGGCATGGGTTAGAAGTCAATCTGTTCAGAAAGAAACAAATGGAAAATGGACTGATATTGGAACAGACGAGCAGTTAGACCAAAACAGTACCTATCGTTTAAATGTGACTTATGAGATCCCTAATACAGAGAAACCCCAAACGGATATTACTTATCAGTATTCATTACCGTCTGTTTTTAAAGAAATCACCTCCTCGGGCGATATTTTTAACAGCAGTAATGAAAAAATGGGTACTTACAAGGTTGAAGGTGGAAAGATATTATTAAATATTTCAGCAGCATCAATTGCTAAACTGTCCAACCTCAATGGTTATTTCAGCTGCGAATTTAAGTTTGATAAAACTCAGATTACTAATGAAAAAACAATTACTGTAACATTCCCAGTTGCATCTAAGACAGAGACATTTCATTTTCAGGAGGATACAAACAGTTATTTGTCTACTGAAAAAAAACAATTAAAGGTAGATTACAAAAATGGAAAAATAAAGTATCAGATTAAGGTTACGGCAAATGAGGCTGAAAATGATGTGGTTATCAAAGATACTTTGGGAGAGGGCCTTTCATTTGATACAAATAGTTTTGCGATTAAAAAGAATAGTTCAGATATAACCCTGCAGCCAGTTTATTCAGCAGACAATAAAACAGTAAGCTTTAACCTGGGAAATATGGCTGCAAATGATACTTATGTGATTGAGTACTGGGCTTCCATAGATAGTTACAGCAGTATGTACAACAATGGACAAAATGAGGTTACTGTTACTAAGACAAATTCCTATACTTATAAGTCACAAGGAAAAACTGAGAGATCCGGAAATTCGGTAACTACTACTTTTAACAAAAAATGGGCAGAGAAAAATGGAACCTACAATGCAGCCAACAAGACAATTGATTGGACCATTACAATTAATGCCGGAAGTCCGCTGAATATAAATGGGGCTGTTATTAAGGATATTCCTGGTATAAATGTTTCTATTTCTAATGATGCTGAGGTTACAGTAACAAAAGATGACGGAAGTACGTTTACGATCACAGGGGCAGAGATTAAAAATGGATATACATTTAATGATGCAGATTATATGGGAAAATATGTGCTCTCTTATACAACAGTTTTGCCTGACAACGTACAGTCAACGATTGGAAATGTCAATGTAAAAAATGATTATGAATTTAATAATGGAAAAGGACAGTCCTTCAAAGGTTCAAAAGAAATAGGAGTTGAAACAATTCCTGCTGTAACGAAAGAATGTACTGATTTCACAGATAATAAAAGTGGTGCAAATACTGCTGACTGGAAGGCGACTGTCACAATTGCTTCCAGTGGGACACATGTTTTTTATGATGAATTACAGGATGATATGACTCTGGTAGACAATTCTGTAAAGGTGACAGATAAAGATGGAAACGAGGTTTCAAAAGAGGTAAATGTTAATTCTGACAAAAAAGCTTTTCAGATTACTTTTCCAAATGAAACAGTTGAAAATGGAAATCCTATTCAGTATGTGATTACGTATAAAAGTAATTATGACCATAACAAAATATCTGATACTGGTCTAATGTCAGCCACCAGATATACATATAAGAATAAATGTAAATTAGACGATAATCCTTGGGTAAATGCTGACTTTACAGTACAGGGAGGGGAGATACTTAATAAACAGAAAGCGGATGGAGCAGAATACGATGAAGCAAATAAAACAATCAGATATAAAATAGTAGTAAACTGGGCAAACCTGGACTATACAGGGAAAGAAGTTGTTGTGAAGGATGTGCTTCCTGAGGGAACAACTTTCAGTGGTATTACTTCTATGTTTAAAGTGCAAAACGGTAACTGCCCAAATATTAATAATAGTGAGATTAGTAATATTGTGACTGTTGATACACATGAAAACGGTGTTGTATATTTTCGGTTTAAGGGTATTGGATCGTTAGGATATGGGTTTAATTATGAACTCAAAGTAAATGATGAATATTACAAAAAAACTCAACGTGTAGAATTTAAGAATTCTGCTTCTCTAATTGTTAATGGAACAATTGAGAAAGAAGATTCGCACTCAGTATGGGTTGATTTTAAGGTGGTAAAGAAAGAGTCTCAGCAGTATAACGATTCCGGTAATCATAAAACTAATTATATCAAATACACAGTTACCATTAATCCGGCAGCAGTTCAGTTATTGCCAGATAATCTGACCTCTGGTGGTTTGACTTTGACAGATAATATCCCAGATAATCTGACGTTGGTTATTAATAAGACATTTCCGATGACATTGCGAAATACAAAAGATCAGAGTGACAATCCTGCGTTAGATTATTCATATGATAGTTCTACAAGAAAATTGGTTGTAAATGTCCCGGATAATAAGGCTTTGGAATTGATTTTCTATGCGCAGCTGTCTGGGGAAGCTGGTAAAAATGTAAGTGTAAACAATACCGTAAATCTGAGTGGCAGTGCAACGTACATTGAAACAGATACAGATTCAAAGTCGTATCAGGTGGTTCAATCTTCAGCTGGATTAAACGGGGATAATAATCACATTAGGTTGAAAAAAACAAAAGAAGATGCAAGTACTCCTTTAAACGGGGCTAAATTTGATATTGTAAAGGTTAGTATTGATGGTGCGGGAAATGTAACAACTCAAACGATAGGAGATGATCTTGAAGTTGGTAATGATGGAGGGTTGACATATCCAAGAGAAGGTACCAATGACGAAGCGTTAATTGCAGATACCTTATACTATTATCAGGAAGTAGAAGCTCCGCAAGGGTATCAGGTTGATTCTGGAAAGTATTATTTCTGGAATCCTGGAAACGACAAGGAAACTTTAAATAGTAGAATTCAAAATGCTGTAGAAAAAGGAAAGCTTAATGCAGCAGCAAAGACAGCAAATACGAACCTATATGGTGAAGTTATTGTAACAAATAAGGCTGCTGTAGGTGGTCTTAAAATCACTAAGCAATTGGTTGCACCAGAAGACTTTAAGAATTCAAAATCCTATACTTTTACGGTATCAAAAGATGGAAAATATTATGATCAGGATGGAAATACCTACATTGGTGCAACTGTGACAGTAGGTGCTGGACAAACGGTGGAGGTGAAGAACCTTCCAATCGGTGAATACACTGTAACAGAAAGAAATGCATCTGTCGATGGATACACCTGGACAGTATCAGCAAACGGAACTGTAGGAAATGAAGCAACTGTGACAGTAGAAAACCAGAGCGATACAAATGTAACATTTACAAATACCTATCAGAAGTTTGATGGTGCAAGCCTGAATCTGAGGGCAAGTAAGTTACTGGAAGGTGGAACCCTGGAAGCGGGAGCTTATGAGTTTGTTGTAACAGCAGATCCGACAGCTGACGTGATCATTCCGAACGGTAAGTTCACCAACGATGCAGACGGAAACATTACATTCAACGGAATTGAATTTAAGAAGGCAGGGGATTATACCCTGACCATAAAGGAGAAACCAGGAACAGATGTTGGTATTGCTTATGATGGCGCTGTATATACAGTGAAGGTCAATATTGCGACAGACAGTACGGTCAACAAACTCAAAGTCAACGAAGTAAAGAGTGGAAACGATACGCTGACAGAAAAGGATGGAACCTATGTGCTGCCAAGTGCAGACAAGAAAGCGAACTTTATAAACCGTGTAAAGAAGGGAAGCCTGAAGATCACTAAAACGCTGGAAGTTCCGGATGGATTTGAGAAATCTAGGGTTTATACCTTTACGGTATCTAAAGATGGAGTTTTCTATGACAAAGACGGAAACACCGGAGCAGGGGCGACTGTTTCAGTGGAAGCCGGAAAAACTGTTGAAGTGAAGAACCTTCCAATCGGTACATATACCGTGGCAGAAACCGATGCTTCTGTAGAAGGGTATTCCTGGACAGTGACTGCAAATGAGAAGCCGGGAAGTACAGCAACTGTAGAGGTAACTGATAACACTTTTGCTGATGTAATATTTAAGAATATCTATAATCAGACTACAGAAGAGAAAGTTGACATAAGCGGAACCAAGACCTGGTCAGACGGTGGAAATCAGGATGGCAGCCGACCATCCAGTATCACAGTCAATCTTCTGGCGAATGGCACAAAGGTTGCTAGCAAAGAAGTAACAGCAAAAGATAACTGGAAATACAGTTTCACCGATCTGCCGAAATATGAAAATGGCACTGCAATTAATTACACAGTGACCGAGGATGCAGTAGCCGGTTATTCTACAACAATTAATGGCTACGACATTACTAACAGCTATACACCAGGTCAGACCAGCGTGACTGTAACAAAAGCATGGGTTGATAATGATAACAAGGGCAATAAGAGACCATCAGAGATTAAGGTTCAGCTTTATGCAGATGGACGGGAAAATGGAAGTCTGGTTACTTTAAATGAAGCAAACAAATGGACTTATACCTGGACTGGTCTGGATGAGAAGAATGGTGGAACTACAATTGCCTATACAGTAAAAGAGATTGGCACAGTAGATGGATATGAAGCATCTGTAAGCGGAGATGCCCGTACCGGATATACAATTACCAATACTCTGAAATCTGGAACTCTTGAAATCGTCAAATCTATTACAGGTGATGTTTCTGATTCCGCTCTTACAGCAGAGCAGAAAACAGCAATGACATTTACGGTTACAGGATCGGATGGATATTCAGAAACTGTTCATTACAGTGATTTTGCAGATGGAAAATATACATTCCAGAATCTGCCACTTGGCGAATATACAGTGACAGAAACAAATGCAGATATGGAAGGCTATAAACTGACTACTACCTACAGTGTAGATGGTGGAAAAGTAACCGTAACAAACAAAGAGACAGCAACCATTACAATTACAAATGACTATACTAAAACAAAGGATGTCTCAGTCAAGATCAGCAAAGTAGACGCCGACACCTATGAGGTTCTGGGTGGTGCTCACCTTCAGGTGATTGACCCGGATGGTAAGGTAGTGGCTGAATGGGATTCTGATAAGGAGGCTTATACTCTTACAGATTTGAAACCGGGAGTTGTTTATACTCTCCATGAGATAGTAGCGCCGAAGGGCTATAAGGTGGCAGAGGATACTACATTCCAGCTGAATGAGGATGGAACAATTGATACTGAAAATACTACAACAGCCATCAGTGATGATACACTTCTTGTAAAAGATGAGAAGAAAGAGAGCAAGGATGTTTCCGTATCTGTGACCAAGAAACTGGTAACTGTTGACGGAACAGTGATCGGAGCTGTGGATGCAACTTATTATGTGGCTTTGTATTCAGATGCTGATTGTACACAGAGAGTTTCTGATGTGCTGGCACTTAACTTTAAGAACGCTTCTGCATCTACGGTAACCTTTACAGGACTGGAGAAGGGACAGACCTATTATGTAGGCGAGTGTGAGGCAGACGGAACCTGTTATCTGGCGAATATATGTGCAGACGGAACCATGTATATGGTAGATTTCTCAGACGGAAATGCAGTTACAGTTGACAACGCTGACGGCAGCACAACCGTATACTTTGACAACCAGTTTGAGAAGATTCCGGATGGTTACTATAAGGAAGCCGAACTGAACATTACCAAGAAGCTGGTTGGCAGTGACGGAAAAGCAAAGAACAGCAATGAGATCTTCTATGCAGGAATTTTTGCAGATGAGGGCTTTACACAGCTTTCAACAGATGTTTCTGAGAATATTGTACCGTTAGATCTGGCCGGTGGTTCAGAAGCAACTGCTCTGGTTAATGTGGCACTTCCGGAAAGCGGATCCATTACCCTGTATGTGACAGAGGTTGATTCCAACGGAAAGCCGGTTGCAGGAGCAGCAAGCTTTAAGTATGATGTGACAGTTGATAATGCGCAGGTAACCTTGAATGATGATAATCTTAGTGCAAACGTAGTTATTACGAATACAGAGAATTCAACAAAGGTTACACCTACACCTGGCACACCGAATACACCAAATACAACAGGTGGATTTTCAGGAAAATCTGCAGTGAGAACCGGTGATTCTACACCGATTGGAGGCTTTATCGCACTGTTTGCAGCTGCAGCAGTGATTGCCGGAGCAGCCGTATTCTTTAAACGCCGCAGAAAAGATGAAAAATAAAAAACAAAACAAGTAATACAATTTCCCCCATTTCGGAATTATCCATATTCCGGAATGGGGGATTTTTATAATTTTGCTGAAAAATGTGGACAAGCTGTATTGGATGTGCTACCGTAGGCGTAAAGTGCAATTTGGGTTCATTGTTGACAGCGTGGTCTGTCTGAAAATGACAATAAGGAGGAATTAAAAAATGATCATAGATACGCATGCCCATTATGATGATGAGGCTTTTGACGCAGACAGGGAGGTGCTTCTTGCATCTATGCAGGAGCATGGAATCGAGAAGCTTGTAAATGTCTGTGCGTCTATAGATGGCTTGCAGGATACTGTGAAGCTGATTGAAAAGTATCCGTTTATATACGGGGCTGTAGGAGTGCATCCGGATGATGCAGAGCAGATGACAGAGGAAACGCTGGCAGAGATTCGCCGTATTTCCCATATGGACAAGATGATCGCCATTGGAGAGATTGGTCTGGATTATTACTGGCATAAGGAGAAAAAGGAACATGAGATACAGCAGAAGATGTTCCGTGCCCAGATGGAGATTGCTCGGGAGGAGAAGCTTCCTTTTATGATCCACAGTCGTGATGCAGCGGAGGACACCTTGAATATTGTCAGGGAATATATGCAGGGAGGCATGTATGGAGGAATTATTCACTGCTTTTCATACAGTCGTGAGATCGCCGCAGAATATTTGAATATGGGACTTTACCTGGGAATTGGAGGCGTAGTTACCTTTAAAAATGCAAAGAAGCTGAAGGAGGTTGTACAGTATGCCCCTCTGTCACAGCTGGTGCTGGAAACAGACTGCCCGTACATGGCTCCGGAGCCCAATCGGGGTAAACGCAATTCTTCTCTGTATCTGCCCTATGTAGCTCAGGCGATCGCTGAACTAAAGCAGGTGTCCCCTGAGGAGGTTATTGAGGTTACCAGGGAAAATACACACAGATTGCTGGGAATATAAAATAATTCAATAGTTATATATCTGTAAAAATAAAAAGAAAACATCTGATTTCATAGTGCTCAGCCTGTATACACCGACAAGGTAACTGCCGGATAATACAAGTGAGTGAAATCAGATGTTTGTTTCATTTCACAGATTATCAATCGTTAATAGGATTCGTCATCATAGGAATTATCATAGGATTCGTCATAGGATCCGTCATCATAGGATCCGTCATCATAGGAACTGTCATAGGATTCATCATAGGAGTCTCCGTTATCCTCGGAGGAATCTCCTGTGTCAGAAGAATCTCCTGTGCCGGAAGAATCCGAAGTATCTCCCGATGAACTCAGGTATTCCCAGGAATGGATGGATTCTGTATCCTCTACTACATTTCCTGTAGTTTTGTCGATCATGTTGCCCTGCCAGTCAAATTTTACGTTCAGCAGGTTGGTGTTGGTGGATGGTTTCACATTCATGGACATGATTTCCTTAAATTTGGCCTGAAGGTTTGCCAGGGTGAATTCATCACCGATCACATTGCGGACGCTGTGCTGGGAAGCCAGCTCCTCGGTATAATCAGAGAGCATATAGGGTCCGTATTCTCCTGCGTCATGGTTGTAGTGCATAACCATAGGCTTTACTTCAGGAGAAAGGATCTCAATTGTGCTCTTGCCGTTAAGGGTTGTTTTCTGAATGGTAAAGCTTGCCATACCCTCCAGCAGCTCCGGCAGCTCCTGCTGCGTGGAAACAAAATTTCCAAGAGAATAGAATACCAGTGTGCTGTGTCCCTGATCATCTGAGAGACGGCCATAAGGCTGAAGTACATGAGGATGTCCGCCTATGATCACATCTACGCCCTGCTCCATAAGGAAGGCAGCCCATTGCTTCTCATATTCGTTTGGCATAGTCTCATCTTCTGTACCCCAGTGTGCAACAAAAATAAGGCAGTCACAGATGGATTTGGCTTTCTGGATCATAGTGGTGATCTTGTCCTTGTCAAAGATATCGATCATGTATTCGTAGCCTTCCCCTGCACCTGAGTTGTTGGTGCCATATGTATAATCAAGAAAAGCAATCCTGATTCCGTTTACTTCTTTGACCTTGACGATGTCTGCGTCCTCCTGGGTGGAGTGGATACCCAGCACAGGAATTGTGGGATATTTGGAACTCCAGAAATCCAGAGTGGTTTTCAGATAATCGTATCCATAATCATCTGCATGGTTGGTGGCAGATTCCACTACATCGAAGCCTGCCTTGATGATGGCATCTCCAACCTCCTGGGGAGTTGCAAAGGAGGGGTAGGTACTGACGGAATCATGGTCCGGGGCAAAGACTGTCTCCTGGTCGATCATGGCCACATCTGCAGCCTGGATCTCATCCAGAACATTGGCATAAATATGGTCATAATTCCAGTTGCCGGAATCATACTCACCGGATTCGTACAGCTTACTGTGATAGAGATTGTCTCCCACTGCGATTACACTTGCAGTGGTGATCTCCGGAGTTTCCGCAGCTTTTTTTGCCTCTTCGTCTTTCTTCTGTGCTTCCTGGGCGGCTTTTTCCTCAGGCTTGGTGATCAGGCCGTAGTCCAGCTGATGCATCAGGAAAACCAACACGATCAGAACCGCCGCGGAACACAGCAGACTGATCCTTGAATTATTTTTTTCCCTGAAATTAAGGGGAATATTATTTTTTTTCATAAAATCGATCCTTTGATACCATAGATAATGGCAGAATTATTATTGTAATGATTATATCAAACTTTACTATTGAAAGAAAGAGGTATTTAACCGAATCAAGTAGCGAAGCGGATTGCGAATATCCGCTTGATAACTATATTCTCAGATAAAAAATGCCTAAAAATGCTTTGTAAGGCAAAGTAATATAGTGTATAATGAGAGACAAAGGTTACTGAGAACGGAGACAGTAACTGATATGTGAAAGGGGGAAGACCGGATGAACCATTATGAGGCGATCAATGATGTGCTTGTAAATTTGTTTAATGAGATTCTGGATCTGGAAGAGCGGGCGCTGATCACGCCGGAGTATAAAAATATTTCTGTAAATGATATGCACATTATGGATGCAGTGGGGATCCGGGAGCAGAAAAATATGTCTACAGTAGCCAGGGCGCTGAATGTGACTGTAGGCACCCTGACCATTGCAGTGAATAACCTGGTAAAGAAGGGATATATCCAGCGTGTGCGCAGTGAGGAGGATCGCAGAGTAGTATTGATTTCTCTCACAGAGAAGGGGGAGAAGGCTTTCTGCCACCACAGGGATTTCCATGAGAAAATGGTTCTGGCAATCCTGAAGGACCTGAATGTGGAGGAGACTGAGGCCCTGACCCAGGCCCTTACCAAGCTGCAGAAATTTTTCCGCAGCTATCAGGCATAGGAAAGGAACAGATATTTTTCCAATACCGGGAACTGTACAGGGCCGATTTCCATGATCCGGCGGTGAAATTCCTTCAGATTAAAATCATCGCCCAGTTTTTTCCGGCAGCGTGTCTGCAGATCCTGGAAATTCAGGCTGCCCCAGTAATATTTCAGGTAATTGCCGGGAGTTTCTACAATGTACTGGTAGATTTCTTTTACTGCGGATTCCCTGGTGATGCCGAAGGCTTTGAGAAAAGCTGTGGTTCTGCCCTGATCCCAGCCCTCGTAGTGGATGCCGATGTCCAGCAGGGAATAGAGACACAGGTTGGTACTGCGGCTGAGCCATGCCAGCTGTGTGGCATTTTGGATAAGCTTCCGGTCTGGCCCAGAGCTGAGTGTGTGATCAGAGGCGGCAGCAGAGGAATTTTTCATAATATCATAGATCAGTGAGGCTGCATATTTGTATGCGTAGCCTTCCACATAGGTTGCCCAGCCCTCTATATATCCGGGACTGGTGATCAGATAGCGGATATTGTCAGGAGCGCTTCTGGCAAAGGAGACGGTCTGATACAGGTGTCCGGGAAAGCCTTCGTGGGCCAGGGTGCCAAAAAGCTCCAGGCTGGAGGTGCCTTTGGAGTTGTTAATGTAGATTACATTGGGAGTCTGGGTATCCACCGGAGGAGTCAGATAAAAGGCAGGGCTCAGGAATTTTTTCATAGAGGGATGAACCTGGCGGACTTCATAGGAGATCTTCTTTAATAGGGGGAAATCCTCTTTCATCAGTCCGGGGAGCTCTTTTAGCATTTGTTCAGGAGTAAGGGAGATCTGGCCGGAATATTTCTGCAGAGAAGCAACCAGGGAGGAATCTGCCTGTATGAGAGCTTTGATCTGCCTGAAATCCGTCAGAAGCTGATCAGAGAGCCGTTTCTGGATTTGCTTTACGGGAACATAGGAGCCGGTCTGGATACGCAGAAGATACTGGTAGTATTCTCTGCCACCGGGGAAGTATGCCAGCCCACGGCTGGTCTTGCCTGTGCCTCGCAGCTTCTCCAGTCCGTCTATCAGTTCCTGGTAAGCAGGGATCACCTGCTTTGTGATCAGTTGGTGATGGAAGGTAAGGAGACGGTTCTGTTCCTTCTCTGTCAGCTTTCCAAAGGTTTTCAGGCGCTGGGCGAAAAGCTCATCCATGTAGTTGGAATTGGGATCACGGATAAAAGAATGGCATTGGGCCAGAATACGATCCAGGGTGGCATCACTCATAAAGAGGCCGGCCTGGGATTTTTTTTCTTCAAATTGGAGAATACTATGGAAGTAAGGCCGGATGGTGCCCAGAAGCTTCAGATAATCGGACAGATCCCTGGTGGAGTGAAAGGCATATTCTCCCAGCAGGACAGGCAGCTGAGCCTGGATTCCCAGACTTGGCCCCAGAGGTTCCTCCAGTATGTAATTTTCTCCCAGGGAAGCGCGGGTGTGGAAATACAGAAGCAGCATATCCAGTGTAAGCTGATTGTCTTTGGACAATCTGGAGTAAGAGAAGGAACGAAGTAGGTTCTCATATTCATTACAGAGCCGGGTTGTTTCAGAAGAATCTGTGTCCAGGGTGCCCAGGGTCATTTCTGTGGGGCGGATCCCTGCCCCAGCCGGGTCTGCCAGTGTATAGTGGAGGGTCAGGGCATTGGCAGAGACTTCCGTCTGGAAAAGCTTTTCTGTGAAGGCCTGGAAACGGGAATTTTCTGTGACAGGATGTTCGGACACATACCCTGCACCTATCCCCAGGGCAAAGACCAGTGTGAGGGCAAGTATTTTTTTCAGAATTTTCATAGAAACCTCGAAGGAGGACTTTTTACTATCTTATTGGAAACAGAGGGGCAGTATGCTATTATTACTATAGCGATTCCATAAAATACGGAGGTATGAGAGATGTCAGAACTTTACGATATAGCGATTCTGGGGGCTGGTCCGGCGGGGATCAGTGCGGCAATTTATGCAGTCAGGGGCAGATTGAAGGCTTTGTGGCTGGATAATCAGTTTGTAGAGGGAGGCCAGGTGCTGAATACTTATGAGGTGGATAATTATCCGGGGCTTCCGGGAATCTCAGGGATGGATCTGGGAGAGGCTATGGGAAATCACGCGGAAAAGCTGGGAATTGCTCCTGTCAGGGGGAAAGTTCTGGCTGTGGAGAATGCCGGCAGTGAGAAGATCATCCGCACAAAAAAGCATGAATACAGAGCGAAAACTGTGGTTCTGGCCTGCGGTGCCAGCCACCGTACTCTGGATATTCCGGGGGAGGCAGAGCTGTCCGGCATGGGAGTTTCTTACTGTGCAACCTGTGACGGTGCCTTTTTCAAAAATAAGAGGGCTGTGGTGATCGGCGGCGGTAATATTGCAGTGGAGGATGCCATTTTCCTGGCAAGAATCTGCGAGAAGGTGTATGTTGTCCACAGAAGGGACGAGTTCCGTGCGGACAGGATCCTGCAGGACAGCCTGAGATCCTGCGAGAATGTGGAGATCATCTGGGACAGTGTTGCTGTGGAAATACAGGGGGCAGAGCAGGTGACAGGAGTGAAGATTTCCAATGTGAAGACAGGACAGGAATCTGTGATCCATACAGATGGCGTATTTATTGCTGTGGGGATTATTCCCAATACCCAATGGCTGGGAGATCTGGTGCCCTTGGATGAGGCCGGATATATTATTGCAGGAGAGGAAGGCATTACCGGTACGCCGGGGATTTTTGCTGCAGGAGATGTCCGTACAAAGATGCTCCGCCAGGTGGTAACTGCAGTGGCTGATGGTGCCAATGCTGTGGTCTCCGCCCAGAAATGTCTGATAGAGAATGCATAAGGAGCCTATGGCTCCTTTTGTTGTATTTTTGCGCAGAACAGAGATGAAAATCGAACTTTCAACATTTTGCACAAATTCTGTCGAAAAAAGAAAAAGGTGTGGAAAACCATACACATTTTTTCCACACATGAGAATTGAGGAAAAGCCCATAAAATAGAGTTATGCACAAAGTTATCCACATTATCCACATTTTATGTGTGTGGAATACTTGATTTACATAAAAAAGAAAAAAACAAATGTTTTGTATAAAGTGATAAATCGACATAAATATTAAAAAAGATATAAGAAGTCTATTGACTTTTTTATATTCTAATAATCATAGAATATTTTGGGAAAAAGATAAAATATAGAGATATAGAGAATTAATTTCAGAATATTCTTGAATTTGATTTGAAATCAGGCTGAATAGCGAAATGAAAGAATCTCTGAGCAGGGAAAGGGGTATAGGTGCTTCCGATGGATATGAAGCATAATGTAAAAGATATGTAATAATTTCGTAATATATAATAATCCACATAGAATATAGTCTGAAAAATACTTTTCCACATAATATGAAAACTGAATTTTGCATAATTCTACAGGTCAGCAGGCACATCAGGTTAGTGAGAAGGGAACAGACATTAGCAATATTTCTACAGAAAAATAAAAATTGCCAGGAAATAACTACCTGGCAATTTTTTGATTCCGGATTTGCAGCTATGCTCCCTGCTTCATCCTTTTGATCACTTTTAATCTGGTGAATTCCTCACGTTCTTTTTCTTCCAGCGCATTCTGAATATCCTTGGTCAGTGTTTCATATTTTGGTATGGTAATATTCTTCAGTGCATTGGCACGTTTCTGCGTCTTTTTGATATTGGCCGCCAGACGGATGGCTGCGTTTTCTACCATGGAAAGGCGGATGGACAGTTCTTTTACTTTTTCAAAGGCTGCCTTAGCTTCATCCAGGGACATTTTGGTACTGTAGTAAGCGTAGGTGGGCCGGTTGGTGGTGGGCTCATATTCCACCAGAGGAATCTCTGTACCCATAACGCTTCGGGTTTTGATCCGGATGGAGTTCTCAATGGGAACTGTGCCTGCGATCTGCTGTACAAAGGCGATACCGATCTCCATATTTGCCTTCTGGAGAGCTGCATATGCAGTACGGAAGGTGACGTCGATCTGTGTCTGGATATCCTTGGCCTGATTGATCAGATCCATCATTTCACGGATCAGGATGTTACGCTTTTTGTCCATCAGCTCATAGCCCTGGCGGGAGAGCTTCAGGGAGTTTTTGGCAAGTATGAGATTTCCCTTGGTGGGAAAGGTATTGGGATCCATGTAATCACCTCACTTCTCTAGCGTACTGTCTCATGGTAATACTGATCCAGGATTTTGGTATCAATTCGGTCAAGCTCTTCCCTTGGAAGCAGTCCAAGAAGCTCCCAGCCTTTATCCAGGGTCTCAGTGATGCTTCGGTTCTCTGTCTCAGACTGGCCTACAAATTCACTCTCAAAGGCTTTGCCAAATACCAGATATCTTTTATCCAGCGGAGAGAGCTCATCCTCACCGATAACAGAGGCAAGGGCTCTGGCATCTCCAACCTTGGCATAGCAGGAGAAGAGCTGGTTGGCTACATCCTGATGGTCTGCTCTTGTGTAGCCCTCACCAATGCCGTCCTTCATCAGACGGGAAAGAGAAGGCAGTACATTGATAGGCGGATAGATTGCCTGGCCATGGAGCTGGCGGTCCAGTACGATCTGGCCCTCGGTAATATATCCGGTCAGGTCAGGGATCGGATGGGTGATATCATCATTTGGCATGGTCAGGATCGGAATCTGTGTTACAGAGCCTGGTTTGCCTTTTACAATACCTGCCCGTTCATACAGAGTTGCCAGTTCACTGTACAGATAACCTGGATAGCCCTTTCTGGAAGGGATTTCTCCTTTGGAGGAGGATACCTCACGCATGGCCTCACAGAAGGAGGTAATATCTGTCAGGATGACCAGAATGTGCATGCCTTTTTCAAAGGCAAGATATTCGGCAGCAGTCAGGGCGATTTTCGGTGTAAGAAGACGCTCTACTACCGGGTCATTGGCCAGGTTCAGAAACATAACTACATGATCGGAGGCTCCGCTTTCCTCAAAGGTACGGCGGAAAAATTCTGCCACATCATATTTAACGCCCATTGCTGCGAAAACAATGGCAAATTTCTCATCGGAATCCTCTCCCAGAGAGGCCTGCTGTACGATCTGTGCAGCCAGCTTATCGTGGGGCAGACCATTGCCGGAAAAGATGGGCAGCTTCTGGCCACGGATTAGGGTAGTCAGTCCGTCGATGGCGGAAATACCGGTGTTAATATAGTTACGGGGATATTCACGGGCTACCGGGTTCAGAGGCAGTCCGTTGATGTTTAAGTTTACCTCAGGAGTGATATCGCCCAGTCCGTCAATGGGCTGTCCGATACCGTTAAAGGTACGTCCCAGGATCTCAGGGGAAAGCCCGATCTCCATAGGATGTCCGGTCAGTCTGGTGTGGGTGTTGCTTAAGGACATGCTGTCTGTTCCTTCAAAAACCTGGATAACAGCCTTGTCCTCATAGATCTCTATGATACGGCCGATCTTACGTGTTCCGTCATCCATGTGAAATTCTACGATTTCCTCATAGGAAGCGTTTTTCACGCCTTCCAGGACAACCAGAGGGCCGTTTATTTCGCTTAGTCCTAAATATTCAATTGCCATATAAACTTCTCCTCTCTGTTATCAGCCGTTTTTCTCCATGACTTTGTCATAGAAGGTATCAATGTCTTTGTGGTATTGTTCAAATCTGTCCAGTTCATTGTTTGGTACATCATATTTAATAGAAATGATCCGCTCGAAGATATTGTCCTCCTTCAGTACGGAAACCGGCATTCCACGGTTGATCAGGGCGCGGCATTTTTCGTAGAGATAGAGAATGATCTCCATCATTTTGAATTGCTTTTCCATAGGTACGCAGGTATCCTCCTGATGGAAGGCGTTCTGCTGGAGGAATCCCAGACGGATTACTCTGGCAATTTCCAGAGTCAGCTTCTGGTCATCCGGGAGAACATCACTTCCGATCAGCTTAACAATCTCCATGAGGGAGCTTTCCTGGTTCAGGATAGCCATGAGCTGATTTCTGTCTGCTACAAATTTGGGAGAGACATGTTCTCTGTACCAGGGGGTCAGATCTTCCAGATATTCGCTGTAGCTGGTGAGCCAGTGGATAGCAGGGAAATGGCGGGCATAAGCCAGTGCCTTGTCCAGTCCCCAGAAGCAGCGGACGAATCGCTTGGTATTCTGGGTAACAGGCTCTGAGAAGTCACCACCCTGGGGGGAAACTGCTCCGATAATGGAAACAGAGCCTTCGGTTCCGTTTAAGTTCTGCATCATTCCTGCACGCTCATAGAAAGCGGAAAGCTTGGAGGCAAGGTATGCAGGGAAGCCTTCTTCTGCAGGCATCTCTTCCAGACGTCCGGACAGCTCACGGAGAGCTTCTGCCCAACGGGAAGTGGAGTCTGCCATGATGGCTACATCATAGCCCATATCGCGGTAATATTCAGCAAGGGTCACACCTGTATAAATAGAAGCCTCACGAGCTGCAACAGGCATGTTAGAGGTATTGGCGATCAGGGTGGTACGGTCCATCATCAGATTGCCGGATTTGGGGTCGATCAGCTTACTGAAATCCTCCAGAACCTGGGTCATTTCATTTCCACGCTCTCCGCAGCCGATATAGATGATGATATCTGCGTCAGACCATTTGGCAATCTGATGCTGGGTCATGGTCTTGCCTGTACCGAAACCTCCGGGAACTGCAGCAGTACCGCCCTTTGCAATTGGGAAAAGGGTGTCCAGGATACGCTGTCCTGTAACCAGCGGTACACTTGCAGGGAAGCGTTGGTGGGTAGGTCTGGGAATACGGATTGGCCATTTCTGTGCCAGTGCCAGATCCCTGGTGGTTCCGTCTGCAAACTGGATCGTTACGATGGGTTCCAGAATGGTGTATTCTCCGTCAGCTGCCGCATGGATTACGATAGCCTCTGTCAGATTGGGAGGAACCATGGATTTATGCAGGATGGAGTCAGTCTCCTGGGTCTCTGCGATAATGGATCCAGGTCCTACTACATCCCCTTCTTTTACTGTAATATGTGTGGTCCATTTTTTCTGTGTGTCAAGGGAGTCTACGCTGACACCACGGGAAATATATTTACCTGAGGCTTTGGCAATCTCCTCCAGAGGACGCTGGATACCATCAAAAATGTTGTGGATGATTCCGGGTCCCAGAAGCACGGAGATGGCATCTCCGGTACCTGTAACTGTATCGCCAGGCTTCAGTCCTGTGGTTTCCTCGAAGACCTGTACAGTTGTCATGCCTTTTTTCAGGCCAATGATCTCACCTACCAGATTTTCAGGACCTACATAGACCATCTCGGAGATTTTGAAGCCGCTGTCACCCTTCAGATAAATGACCGGGCCGTTGACACCGTAGATAATACCTGTATTACTCATGCTTTGGCCCTCCGTCAAATTTGAATTCTTTGTATACTGCCTGGAAATTTCCTGCGAAAGAATGGTCGATCAGGATATTTTTGTGGGGGATCGTTGCCTTGATCCCTCCAAGGAAGTCTTCAGCAGAAACTGTAATGAAGGCTTTTGTGCGTTCTACCAGATTCGGAAGAAGGGCACTGTCCTCAGGAGAGAGGTAGATATTAATCTTATCCTGCTCTGCGAAATCCAGGGCTTCTTTGATTTTGTTTTCCAGATAAGCCGGATAATCCGGGGTATTTCGGAAATTTTCCAGCTGTGTTTTTACTTCTGCAAAAAGCTTTTCTTTTAATTCGTTCTGTTTTTTGGTCCAGTCACGTTTGATGGTAAGCTGTTCTGCAGAAAGTGCTTTATTGATCTCGCGTCTGGCATTGGCAGTTTCTGCCTTGATCTGTACCTGGGCGTTTTCCTGGCTGTCAGCCTTGTGTTTTTCTGTCATTTGTGCCAGAGCTTTTCTGTGTTCTTCCAGGATGCCGGCTGCTTTTGCCTGAGCATCCGCTATAGTAACATCATAGAAATGGCTGAGTTTTTCATCAATTGTCATGCTAACACCTGCCTGTTGTTTTTATTCATACCTTATAGCTTCAATCCGATTGCTTCATTTACATAGGATGTGATGAAATCCGGTTTTCGTCCGGTACCATGCCGGTCCGGGATTTCGATGATCAGAGGGGTTTTGTGATGGAGCTTCACATCGTCAATGATAGAGGGGAATTCTCTGCCGAATTTCTCGGTCAGGAGGATGATCCCGATTTCTTTGTTGGAGATGGCCTTTTCCAGGGCATCCTTCAATTCATTATGTGTGTGGACAACCACACCCTCTACACCTGCCAGCCGCATCCCTGTATAGGTATCGATATTGTCGCTGATCAGAAACATCTGCATCTTATAACTGTCCCAGGATCATGAAGGAGATGATCAGTCCATAGAGGGCAACACCTTCTGCAAGACCTACGAAAATAAGGGATTTACCAAGGATACTCTGATCCTCGCTGATCGCGCCCAGGGCTGCACTTGCCGCACTGGCTACGGCAATACCACCGCCGATACAGGAAAGTCCGGTTACAAGAGCTGCTGCAATGTAGCCCATACCTGTAGCAAGTCCTGCTTCAGAGCCTGCTGCTGCCTGTACGGAGGAAGCACCTGTAAACATAACTGCGATGGCGATAAGCATGGTGCCAAAGAAGAAAAATGCGTTTACACCAATGGCGGTTTTGTAACGTCCCCGGTTTTTCTCACCGATGAGATAGTAGCCGAAGGGAAGGATGATACTGAGTACCAGTGCGATTGCTAAAATAATCTGTGCTATTGTTGTCATAATTGATCTCCTTTTTATTCGTTGATTTTTTTATTATTTTGTAGGGCGGAATGGCTCAAATTTGCGTCCTGTACCCTTGTAGAAGCGGCTGAACATTTCATAATATTCCAGACGAAGGACCTGGATACCTACGATCAGACCCTCCATACCGCTTACAAAAAGGTTTCCCAGAATTACTACTACCCAGTTCAGGTGGCCACTTTCAAAGCCGGCAAGCATGAGCACAACCTCCATCATAGCTGCATGGCTGACTGCGAAGGCTCCGATACGGACAAAGGAAAGAGTATTGGAAAAATAGCTCAGCAGGACTTCGAACATTTCGAACAGACCCTGTACAATGAACATTCCTTTTTCCTTTGGCATAACCTCAGATTTCTTTTCCACCAGAGCTGTAAGGGGCTCCTTGAAGAAGATCAGGATCAGTGGTATGCCAAACATGATAAAGAGCAGGATTCCTCCCGGAAGTGTATGTCCTGTGAGGATCAGTGCGATGGAAACGGTAGCAGAGCCGTAGAAGACCAGACCTGCCACAGAGTTGGTATCAAACCAGATATGCTCTGTATCGTGTGCTTTCCATGCATTGATGATATTAAAGATCATACACAGAAGGATAAGTCCCATACCAAAGCCGATGGCAACAATAAATACCGTATTCAGTTTACCGATAAAGGGTACGGTCATCATATTATTCATCGGGCGCAGCCACAATGCCGGAAACAGGTTTTCAAAGCCGAAGAAGCTTCCAAACAGGATTCCGAAGATCGTGGAAAATACACCTGCACAGCTGATGATACCTGCCAGTGCAATGTGTTTGAATTTGTAAAGAAGGAAACCGCCGATAAACAACAGCAGTCCCTGTCCTGCATCTCCGAACATGGCGCCGAAGATAAAGGAATAAGTGATGGCCACAAACCAGGTGGGATCCATTTCATTGTAAGCCGGAAGGCCATACATATTGATATACATTTCAAAAGGCTTGAAAAGCTTCGGATTTTTTAACTTGGTTGGCGGCTGCTGGTGAGTTTCAGGCTGGATATGCTCATCGTCCTCACCATCAATAATGCAGAAAATTTTGCTGTCATCCTTGATATCTGTCTGGAAGGAATGGGCATCCTTTTCCGTCATCCATCCACATAAAATATAGAAGATATCATTTTCGCCCTTGCCCTTGGTACAGGCTGCCAGCTTGCGAATATCAAAGTTGCCGGAAAGTCTGGCAATGGCAGCTTGGGCAGCAAGAATTTCCCGGCAGTGGGAAATGAGAAAATCATTTCTCTTCTGGTTGACAGTGTTGAAATCTGACAGGATCAGGCTTCGTTTTTGGGCAAGCTGCTCAAAAGCTTCTCTTGCAGTGCCTTCATAAGAGTCCGGCATGTAAATCTTCTCGAAGTGCATGGAGGAGTATACAGCCTTTACCTTCTGGGATTCAGGTTCCGGAACAAAGTACATTCCCCAGATATACTGGTCATCTTCGTCACATTTAATAAAGATAGTATCCAGATTATCGTAGATGTATCTTTCGAATTTCTGGTAATATTCCTTTCCTATCCTTCCGAAACGGAAACGGATAAACCGGAATTTCAGGATTGAGGAAATATCAAAGTCGAGATTACGGAAAGGCCGGATCACTCGCAGGGATTCGTCCACAGTAGTCAGCTGATTCTCCAGATCAGCCCGCTTTTGGTCCAGATCCTGGTAGTCTGTCTGAATGCGGCGGATAGTATCCAGTGCTGTCTCCACATCCATTGTCTGGGCTGCAGCCTGTGCTGTCTCAGCTTTTACAGTATCGGCTGCAAAGCTGTTCAGTTCCTCGCAGAACAGATTGGCTGTGTTCAGTGCCTCTTTGTAAGGGTTGATCTCCAGGAAAGGAGTCAGGTTCTGAACTGTGGTCAGCTCAGAGAGAGCATTTTCCAGATGGATCTCGTATTTGGACAGGTAGGTATTTACTACCCGGTCAATATCGGCCTTGGGCCCGGTAATGCTCAGGAATTTCATTTTCTCAATCATATTGTCACCTCCTGTTTGGTTAATTGTTCTTAATATATTCTATGGCTTCTGCGGGAGCCACACCGTAGCGAACGCACTCAATGGCGATGGTCAGACGGTTTACCTCATGTTCTTTGTGGTATAAATAGGAATAGATCATAGCCACAGAGTATGGATTCCGGTGTGCTTCCTTTTCCAGGACAGTTCGCAGAATATAGTTGTAGAATTCCTCAAGGTTGGCTATAGACAGCTTGTCATATTTGGCACCATACCAGGTCTTCTGGAAAATCCTGCGGCTTTCTTCGATAGTGGGAGCCTCTACCAGAGCGGTGATCTCTTCTTTTTTCAGTTTGTAGTTCATTGGGATCAGCAGGGCATAAATGTCTGCCGGCTGCATACCGTAACAGCGTTTGGAACGCTGGATAAACTGCAGATTCAGCATATCAAATTTCTCACCGTAGGTCCGGGTAATTTCTTCCAGGTCTTTGCCGCTGAAAAGCTTCTTTTTCAGATTCCAGATCTGTGTGAAGTAATACAGATCCAGTGCCATGCCGTAATCAAAAAGCAGGGCGTTTTCATGCTCCTGGATTTTACACAGGGGATGATAGAATTCGTTTCCTTTCAGGCTGTTGATCAGCTCCTCCATAGTGGCGCAGGTGGTGAGCCGGTCCACATCAATTTTGGAGTGATGTCGGAAAAAATCCCGGTAAGGGGAGACATCTACAGGGTCCGTGGCACGGTGGTCAAAAATATTGGTCATGACCTCCTTGAGTACACGGATTTCATAACGACTGGAATACAGATCCAGGAATTTGCGCTGTTCCGGATTGGCAAAATGGTAGAGCCTGGAGAAATTCTGGAAAATAGATTTTTTCAGAAGCTTTTCAATCTGCCCTCTGTGCAGAGTGGTTTCATCTAGCGAATTCCATTTGGAGGAATATTCCGGCATTCGTTTCAGATAGGCGGCTACCTGTTGGACATCTGTCAGCTGAAGGATTTCTTCAAACTGGTCCATGGTGGTCAGCCGGCTTTGCATTGCGCGGATTTTCGTGGAAAGTCCGCTGTAGGAGAGTACACCTCCCATTTTGTGTTCACTTCCTTTCCTATTAACAGTGCTTTTTACAGTTCCAGGATCTTCTGGAAAAGTTCTTTGGAAAGGCGCACGTGATTTTCATCGTAATATGTGTCCAGAGCGGAAAAGGTTGCTTCTGTTTCTGCACGCAAGGCAGAAAGGCGTGTATCTTTTTCCTCTTCCAGTTTCTGACGGATCTGCCGGATCTGGGCAGTGGTCTGAGCTTCCAGCTGTTGGTCGTAATCCTGACAGTTTTTTTCTGCTTCTGCAGATAGCTGCTGCTTAGTCTGATTACAGTCTTCCATGATGTGCTGGGCTGTAAGTTCGATTTCAGATAATTTGTTAAGTATCTGCTCCATCTTCAACCTCCTTTGTTGGCAAAATTTTACAAAAAAGATAGATGTACTATGTGCAAAATAGTAATATCTGTTAGATATTATACACCTATTTGGAGAAAAAACCATCTAAATTTTACATATGGGGTAAAAATTTGATAATTATTTACCGAAGCAGCGGAGCAGTTATTTGGTTATGAGCAAGTAGGGAAGTGTATTGCAAAGAAGGGAACGAACAGCAACACAGGGGATTGGTGAGGCTGGCAGCAGTGTGGATGGTGGTTGACGGGAGGGGGGCGGTTATGGTACGTTATAAAGATGATGTTGGGGATTTTATCCCCATGACGATAGAAAGGGTATCAGGAGGATTTATGAGATTAAGAAATATACCGGGAGCGCAGGATGCGATTTTGGAGAGTGCTTATGTAGTTCAGGAGCCGGAGAAGCATAAGGGAAGCTGGGAAGATGTGTTTGAGAAAAAGCAGCCCCTTCATATTGAGGTTGGTATGGGAAAAGGACGTTTTCTTATGGATCTGGCCAGGCTGCATCCGGAAATTAATTATGTAGGAATTGAGATGTACGACAGCGTGCTTCTGAGAGGGCTGCAGAAGAGGGCGGAACTGGAACAGGAGGGGATTACTTATCCGAATCTTTATTTTATGCGGGTGGATGCCAGACTTTTGCCGGAGATTTTTGCAAAGGGTGAGGTGGATAAGATTTACCTGAATTTCTCTGATCCCTGGCCAAAGGCACGTCATGCGAAAAGACGCCTGACTTCCAGGCAGTTTCTGACACGATATGATCAGATTCTGGTGCCGGAGGGTAAGGTAGAGTTTAAGACAGATAACAGAGAGCTGTTTGAGTTTTCCCTGGAAGAGGTGAAGGATGCAGGATGGAATCTGGATGCATTTACCTTTGATCTGCATCATGATGCTCAGATGTCTGAGGGAAATGTAATGACGGAATATGAGGAGAAATTTTCCTCTATGGGGAATCCTATCTGTAAGATGGTGATTTCCAGAGGACAGAAGTGAAAGATAGAGAAGAACAGAGCATAGAATAAGAATAAGAGTTTGCCAGGGCATGTGTGCAGGCAGGAGGGCTGATCTTCAGGCTGCCTGTGCAGAATGTCCGCAGGAGTTGCCGGTGAAGCGTAAACGGAAGGGTTCTTTCCATAATAAAATGATCCAGTTCAGCTATGAGCACAGAACCGTGCCAAATGCCTTTAATGAACTGCGAAAATCCGTGGAAGAAGTCAACAATATGCTGAATAAGCTGTCTGAAAAGGATAAAAAAAAGGAAAAACAAAAAAAATAAAAAAATTTTAAAATACCTATTGACATTTTCTGAGGTATTTAATATAATATCACTTGCGTTGAGGCACAATACCTCGGAAAATTAAAGATGATAAGCGCTTTTAGCTCAGTTGGTAGAGCACCTGACTCTTAATCAGGGTGTCCAGGGTTCGAGCCCCTGAAGGCGCACTAAAGACACTGTTTTTGCAGACGTAGGAGCTGCGGGGACGGTGTTTTTCTTTGTTGATAGAAAATAAAGGTAACGGGAAAAGTGAAAAGTAACCGGTGCTTTTCTTTGTTGAGATTCACCTTGCCTACTTGACAAAAAATATCAGTTAGTATAAGCTATCCTCAGAAATTATTATTGATAAAAAACTTCAATAATAACGGATGGCAGGAACCTGAGATAAAAGCTTCTGCTGTGAAATAGACATAATCATAAATTACTAACTATGGCAAATTAAAAAGGTGAGCGAATTACAATGACATTAAAAGATTTGGAAATCGGAAAAAGTGCTGTGATCAAAACAGTTGGCGGTAAGGGGGCCTTGCGCCAGCATTTCCTGGATATGGGTATGATTCCTGGAGCAGAGGTTACAGTAGTGAAATTTGCACCCATGGGAGACCCTATGGAACTGCAGGTACATGGGTATGAATTGACCCTGAGACTTGCAGAAGCAGAGCAGATAGAGATCGAACAGATCCCCAGGCGGAGCAATAGCCATAAGAGAATTGATACATTAAGCGATGCAGCACATCCGGGTCTGGGTGAAGAGGGAAAATATCATTCCAAGAAGGATGAACATCCACTGCCGGAGGATACTATGCTGACCTATGCTCTGGTAGGAAACCAGAACTGTGGAAAGACTACGTTGTTTAACCAGCTGACAGGATCCAACCAGCATGTAGGAAATTTCCCGGGTGTAACTGTTGACCGTAAGACGGGTACCATTAAAGGACATCCCAATACAGAAATCACGGACTTACCTGGTATCTATTCTATGTCACCATACAGCAGCGAGGAGATTGTTTCTCGTAATTTTGTACTGGAGTCAAAGCCAAAGGCTATCATTAATATTGTAGATGCCACTAATATAGAAAGAAATCTGTATCTGACCATGCAGCTGCTGGAAATGGATATTCCTATGGTTGTAGCTCTGAATATGATGGATGAGGTAGTCGGAAACCAGGGTTCTATAGACGTGAATATGATGGAAGCTTTACTGGGAGTGCCGGTAATCCCCATTTCTGCAGCAAAAAATGAGGGCGTGGATGAATTAGTGAAGCATGCATTACATATTGCGAAATATCAGGAGCGCCCGCTGCGCCAGGACTTTTGTGATAAAAACGATCATGAGGGATCTGTCCACCGGTGTATTCATGCGGTCATGCATCTGATCGAGGATCATGCAGCCCAGGCGGACATTCCGGCACGTTTTGCAGCAACCAAGGCGATCGAAGGGGATCCGCTGGTTCTGGAAAAGCTGAAACTTGATACAAACGAGTCGGAAATGTTGGAACATATCGTGCAGCAGATGGAGACGGAGCGTCAGGTAGATAGAAGTGCAGCCATTGCAGATATGCGGTTTGACTTTATTGAACGATTGTGTGAGCAGACAGTTGTGAAACCAAAGGAAAGTAAAGAGAGGATCCGAAGCGAGAAAATAGACAGGATTCTTACCGGAAAATATACGGCAATTCCCTGCTTTATTGGAATTATGGTCCTTGTTTTTTATCTTACCTTTAATGTAATCGGTGCCTGGCTGCAAAGTCTGCTGGAAATGGGAATTGATAAAGTATCTGAACTGGCAGATGCAGCATTGACAGCAGCTCATGTGAACAGTGCTATGCACAGCCTGGTGATCGACGGTATTTTTACAGGAGTGGGAAGTGTACTTAGCTTTCTGCCCATTATTGTAACTTTGTTTTTCTTTTTGTCCTTGATGGAGGACAGCGGATATATTGCCCGTGTGGCATTTGTAATGGATAAGCTGTTGCGTAAGATCGGTTTATCCGGACGAAGCATTGTGCCTATGTTAATCGGATTTGGATGTACAGTTCCGGCAGTTATGGCTACGCGTACTCTCACCAGTGAGCGTGACCGAAAAATGACCATACTTCTGACACCGTTTATGAGTTGTACGGCAAAACTTCCAATATATTCCTTTTTTGTAAGTTCCTTCTTTCCGAAGAAGGGCGGACTGATCATGGCAGGACTTTATCTGTTGGGAATTTTAGTAGGAATTTTGGTAGCATTTTTGTATAACGGAACTCTTTTTAAGGGAGATCCGGTACCTTTTGTGATGGAGCTTCCGAACTATCGTCTGCCGGGAGCGAAGAATGTGACACAGCTTTTATGGGAAAAAGCGAAAGATTTTCTGCAGAGGGCATTTTCAGTGATTCTTCTGGCAACCATGGTAGTCTGGTTCCTTCAGAGCTTTGATCTGCATCTGAATTTAGTAAAGGATTCCTCTGACAGTATTCTGGCTTTGGTGGCAGGCTGTCTGGCACCTGTCTTTAAGCCTCTTGGACTGGGAGACTGGAGAATCTGTACAGCCTTGATTAGTGGATTTATGGCAAAGGAGAGTGTAGTGTCCACTCTGGAGGTCCTTTTTGCAGGAAGCATTACATCCGTGCTTACACCACTGGCAGCAGCATCACTGCTGGCATTCAGCCTGCTTTATACTCCATGCGTGGCAGCAATTGCATCTGTGAAACGTGAACTGGGTGGCAGATGGGCGGCATTTGTAGTTCTGTGGCAGTGTGCCATTGCGTGGATTGTTGCATGGATCGTACATTTAATAGGTGAAATATGGTAGAAAAAACAATCCCGTCAGCAGCTTGTGCGTACTGCTGACGGGATTGTTACATTTTAAAAAGAAGGAGTACCGGGTCTTGCGACCCGGCAAGTATGAAAAAGAAAAAGTTTTATCAATAAAGCATTTGCTTTATCTGTTTAATACTATATAGGGAAAATGTGAGCAAAATGTGATGTGAAATTGAAAAAAATGTGATGAAATTCTAAAAAACTTATAAAATGACCTGCAGGGATAAAAAAACAGACCCGTAAAAGGCCTGTAAAAAGAAGGAGGGCCGGATCTTGCGATCCGGCTAAGTATGAAAAAGAAAAAAGTTAAAATTTATATGATGAAAAAGCAATTGCATTTGTTCTGTAAAGCATTTGCTTTATTTGCTTATTACTATACAGGGGAATTGTGAGTAAAATGTGATGGACTGTTGAAAAAAACGTGATTAAATTCTAAAAAACTTATAAACTGGAAGGAAGAAAACACAAGGTGGAAAACTGAAAATAAGCATTGTAAAAATCCGAACTGTAATTTATAATAAAATTCAATGGTAACGGTTCAATATCTTTACAGTTACAAATAATGAGAAACAAGGAGGAAAACATGAAAAGAGAAACAGTCGTCGTACTGGATTTTGGCGGTCAGTACAATCAGCTGGTTGCCAGACGTGTGAGAGAATGTAACGTATACTGCGAAATCTATTCATACAAGACCGATCTTGAGAAAATCAAGGCAATGAATCCTAAGGGAATTATCCTTACCGGTGGTCCGAACAGCTGCTATGAGGCAGATTCACCTACATGCAATAAGGAATTATTTGAGCTTGGTATTCCTGTTCTGGGACTCTGCTATGGTGCACAGCTTATGATGCATGTTCTGGGCGGAAAAGTTGAGAAAGCAGATGTGAGCGAATATGGAAAGACAGAGGTTCTGGTAGATAAGACAGATTCCAAAATCTTCAAAGACGTATCTGACAAAACAATCTGCTGGATGAGCCACACAGATTACATTTCCCAGGTTGCACCAGGATTTGAGATTGCTGCTCACACAGCAGACTGTCCGGTAGCAACTGCACAGAATGAGGAGAAGAAGCTGTATGCGATCCAGTTCCATCCGGAAGTGCTTCATACAGTAGAAGGAAAGAAGATGCTTTCCAACTTCGTACTTGGTGTATGCGGATGTGCCGGAGACTGGAAAATGGATGCCTTTGTTGAGCATACTATCAGAGAAATCCGCGAGAAGGTCGGAGATGGAAAAGTTCTTCTTGCCCTGTCAGGCGGTGTTGATTCTTCCGTTGCAGCAGGACTTCTTTCCAGAGCAATCGGAAAGCAGCTTACCTGTGTATTTGTAGACCATGGTCTTCTTCGTAAGGATGAGGGAGATGAGGTTGAGGGTGTATTCGGACCAAACGGTCAGTTTGACCTGAACTTTATCCGTGTCAATGCACAGCAGAGATACTATGACAAGCTGGCAGGTGTTACAGAGCCTGAAGCAAAACGTAAAATCATCGGTGAAGAATTTATCCGTATTTTTGAAGAAGAGGCCAAGAAGATTGGTGCAGTAGATTTCCTGGCACAGGGAACTATTTATCCGGACGTTGTAGAGAGTGGTCTGGGCGGAGAGTCCGCAGTGATCAAATCTCACCACAATGTAGGCGGACTTCCGGATTTCGTTGATTTCAAGGAAATCATTGAACCGCTCCGCGACCTTTTCAAGGATGAGGTTCGTAAAGCAGGTCTGGAGCTTGGAATTCCGGAGAGACTGGTATTCCGTCAGCCATTCCCGGGACCGGGACTTGGAATTCGTATTATCGGTGAAGTTACCGCAGAGAAGGTTCGTATTGTACAGGATGCGGATTTCATTTATCGTGAAGAAGTAGATAATGCTGCAGCTGAATATAAGAAAGAACATGGTGAAGATCCTTCATGGATGCCGAACCAGTACTTCGCAGCACTGACAAATATGCGAAGTGTAGGCGTTATGGGTGACTTCAGAACTTATGATTACGCTGTAGCGCTCCGCGCAGTGAAGACCATCGACTTCATGACAGCCGAGTCTGCTGAGATTCCGTATGCAGTACTGAATAAGGTTATGAACCGCATTATTAACGAAGTTAAAGGCGTTAACCGCGTATTCTATGATTTGACCAGCAAACCACCGGGTACGATTGAGTTCGAATAATGAGCAAAATCCCAGAAATCCTTTATTTACAAGGGTTTCCGGGATTTTATTTTTGCCCGTGATGCTACGGTGATGTTAATGGGGAGAAAGTGTCTTATTTTTTGGGATTTTTTGTTATTATATGATACTGTACGTTTCATACGTTTTTATCTTCTGCATTATCATTTGTGGCTCTTACTTCATTGAGAGCGTCAGCAAGCTTCCTGTCTTTTCCTGGATACAAATGAGCATAAACTTTCCAGGTCGTTTCCGGTGATTCATGTCCAAGCCGGTCCGAAATCTCTTTGATAGAAAACTTCATGTCAATCAGCATACTTGCGTGGGAATGGCGAAGATCATGGATCCTGATCTCCGGAAGACCAGATCTGGCAGTTGCACGTTTAAATTCTGACCGCATACCGGATTTCTGAAAATAGAAGATACGCTCATCTGGTTCTATAGCCATGCTGGCAACATAATCCTGAAGCTCTTTATACAGAGATTGCGGAATGTTCACGACACGTTTGCTCTTTTCGGTTTTGGGTGTCTGGAAGTATTGCTCGCCTTTTATAACCACAAAGTTCTTGTTAATTGATATGGAGCAGTCCGGCAAGATATCTGCCGGAGTAATGGCCAGAACCTCTGCAGATCGAAGCCCGCCATAGAACATGAGGCTGAATGCCATCCTGTATGCGCTTTTCTTTTCAAACGTCAGAAAGTAATCAAATTGTTCTCTTGTCCAGATGTTCATTTCATCTGCACTGCTTTTCCCGATCGCACCAGCTGCAAGGCATGGATTGCTCCGGAGCTTATAGTATTTGACAGCATAATTCATGATAGCAGACATCTGGTTATTGATGGTCTTCAGATACGTCTGAGAATAAGGATTTCCCTTATCGTCCCTGTAATTAATCATGGCATCTTGCCACCGATGGATCACGATCGGAGTAATGTCACCGATCTTCATATCTTTAAAGAATGGCAGCAGTTTCATGTCTATCAGATACTGCTTGTTTTCCAAAGTGGTCAGTTTCAGCCGGGAGCTGCAGTCTGACATATAATTCTTGATCAGAGCAGAAAACAGGATATCTGGATCCTTGGCTCCCTGTGCCAGAAAGTCACGTTCCCATTCTATAGCCTCTTTTTTGGTAGAAAACCCCCTTTTGCATTTGTGCTGACGCTTGCCAAGCCAATCATCATAGTAGAAGTTGGCGTACCATTTTGTCTTTCCATCTTTGGTAAAATACTTATAAGCCGGCATCTGAATCCTCCATTACTAAACAAATGTAATCAACAAATGTTTGACAAAAATGTTGAATATAGATATAATGTACTTAACAAGAGAACCGTTGGTCAGTGCACACCTGACCGCCGGATAGAGTAGTAACTAAAAAATAGCGCCTTACTTTACCAGAGCAGGGGCGCTATTTTTTATGCATTAAATTGATAACAAGAGTTACAACTGCACAAAGCATAATTACAAAAGTAAATAAATCACCATATGTAACCATCAGCACCAGCCTCCTTTCACCAAAGTGTCCGGCGGCTGACATAACACCCCAACGGTTCCCCAGTTAAATATACTATTCTGTTTTTTCTTCTTCCATCTTCTCCATCATTCCCAAAAAGATACGTTTTCCCTTCTTGGATAACTGACGGTACCGCAGGATGATATCCTGTTCGTCTTCTGAAGCAATTGCACAGTTGTAGTCAGAATTACCCACAAGGTAATCCATAGAGGTGTCGAGGGCTTTTGACAGGCTTGCAGTGGCATCTATTCCAGGAACAGTCTTTCCGGCTAGAATGTCGCAGCAGGCTTCCTCTGTCAGCGTTGATTTTTTAATCAGGTCCGGAAGGCTCATCTGCAACTGAGCCAAACGGGCTTTTATTCTTGTCTGCACTGCGGAAACTTCTTTCGGATCCGCAACAGCATATCTTGAAGTAGTCCGGCCAAGAATGTAATCTGCTGGCACACCGAAGCATACAGCACTGCGATTAACAAATTCTGTTGATGGGAAAGAGTAACCTCTTTCGACATTCGATACTACTTGGCCAGAAAAACCTATTGCTTTTCCAAGTTCGGACTGACGCAGATTAGCCTCAGCCCGCAATTCTTTTATTCGTTCACCAATTGTCATAAATATTCCCCATCTTATCAATAAACTATTACACGATAGAGAGACCTTATCTACGCTTCTTTTTAAATTGTATTATATTGATTATGCCAAGAAGAATACAAAAGCCACCAATACACCATAAGATCGGACCGCCGCCAGTTACTTCATTGACAAAGCTACCTACAGATATTGTAGCAACGCCAATGATTATTAAAATGGATCCAATAAATAGGAAGGCTCCTGGAGAAACAACAGAAGAATTTTGTTTTGAACTTTTTCCAGAAGAAGGATGGTTTTTATTAGAAACATGTTGTGTATATGAAACACCTGTGCCAGGAACGGAAATCCTGGTATTGACACCGGATTTGGAATTAACAGAAACGCCGCCATGTTTTCCGCCAACACTGACTCCTACGCTTTTCTTTCCTACATTAAGTTTTACACCAGGAGCGACTTTGATGCTTTTTCTAACTCGTAGACCCATATATTACCTTCCTTTCCTGCTTCGGTACCACTCGAAGCTTATTATTTTGCTTTCTTAAGAGGTTCGGCAGTATCTTCTTCCTGTCGTTTTAAACATTTTATGTACCCCTTCAATTCACCTCGAAATTCCAACTGCGCATCATGCGGAAGTGATCTAAATAAAGAAAGAACTTCCGATTCAAATTCAGAGCAGCGGTATTCTTGTTCTATTCCTGTAAGTAAAAATTCACAGGATGTATTTAGCAAATATGCTATTTTTAGAAGCTTATCCGCGGAGGGAGGGCTACTATCCCATCTACGGATAGTTCCATTACCAAAACCTGCCTGTTCTTCCAAAAGCTTTAAATTCAAGTCTTTTTCTTTTGAAAGATTCTTGATTCGAGAAACCAAAGACATAATGATAAAAAACCTCCAATTTAGCAAATATGCGAAAAAAGTATTGACAACTAGCAAATATGCTATTATTATTAAAAATGTAATAAACAAATGTTTAATGCAAAACAAAAAAAGAGAGAGTTACATCGATGATAAATCGGAGAGCAATGCTTTATTGTTTTCTTCAATCATGGCCGCCACAGCAATGATAAGAGCCTCAGCAGATGCTTCCGACATAACAGTGTTTCCGGCAGGAATACCGTTTCTTAATAATTCAGAAAGAATCCGGCGGTTTTCGTCACCATAACGTTTAAGCCCAATTCTTCTGAGATTATCAATCCAATTATCCATGATAACTCCTTTCTGATTATTTTAATGCAATCGCAAACAAATGTAAACAACAAATGTAATAAACATTTGTTGAAAACGGAGGTGATATTTTGAAGCGAAAACTGTCTCCATGGTGCAAAGAAGTAAAGAAAACCCTAATTGACAGAGATATGTCTGTCACGGAATTATGCGGTGAAGTTGGGATGTGCAGGAACTATGTGACAACCACCATAAATGGAAGAATGTATGCACCTGCACTTGCTGAAAAAATCAGCAAGGCTCTGGATATCGATACAGAGTACACAATTTAATTATCATAACTTGATTATACAGCTTATAGAAGGAGAGAAAAATGTCGAAATTTGCTACGAAAGCAGCGGCTAATATGTTTTGCCAGGCACGATATGAGGCGGCAAAGTCAAATGAGCGTCTGAGCAGCAGAGAAGGTGCTGCGGAAGAAATAGGAATTGATCGTACAAGGCTAGCCAGAATCGAACTTGGGAGCACAATACCATATCAGGAAGAGGTCCTTTTGATGGCTGACTGCTATAAGGCACCAGAATTGAAAGGAAATTATTGTCGCGAGATGTGCCCGCTTGGAAAGAACATGCCGAAGATCGAGAATGCAGGACTGGATAGAATCAGTCTGAGAATGCTTTCTTCTTTTAAGAAGATAAACGAGGCAAAGGAATCACTTCTTGATATTACGGCAGACGGAATTATCTCAGAAGAGGAAAAACCGGAACTGAAAAAAATCATTCAGACATTAGATGAAGTAAATGGGATCACACAAAATCTGAAAAATTGGATTGAGAGAAATCTAGAATGAGGTGCTTGGTATGGAAAATGCAAACGGTGTAATCAAAAAGCTTACATCTGCGGAACGTTCTTACTATACAGCCGCTGAGGTCAGAGAAATGATGGGTGTGAGCAGGGATACGGCATATCGCATGATACGCTCTCTTAGATCGGACCTGATAGCTGATGGACAGCTTGCCAAGGGATATCCGTCAGGAAAAATCCCCAAAAAGGCATTTAACAAATTATACATGATTGAATGAAAGGAGTGGATACGATGGCTTTTTATAGAATCTGCCCGGATTGCGGAGCGTATCTGGATCCGGGAGAACAGTGCAGTTGCCATGAAGAATGTCTGATCGAAATGGAAAGAAAAGAAAAAGCAACTGCATTTGTTGAAAAGATGATGAAAGAAGAAAAAAATGGCCAGCTTCGCCTGGCAGTATAGGAGGGAAAGATGCTGACAGCAAAAGATCTTGAAAAATATCATCAGGCCGCAGAGCGGATCCTGAATGCAATGGACAACAGCCCGGTGCCGATCAGCTGGCACGAAATGGACAGAATGGCATTGCAGAGCGTTATTGCAAAGGAATTGATTCTCATTGACAAGGAGGCAAGGAAATGAATGTATGCAAGGTGCCAGATATGTGCAAAGACATGGAATATAAGTATATCACAGAAGATTCCAAAACAAGGGTATATCTGTCCGTGGTGCGAAAATTCAATGAGGCAGAATATGAGAAATACTACATCCGCAAAAAGAAAGAGAAAGTGAGAAAGAGAATCCTTTTTATTGCAAGAGCTTTGAAGTATGCACTTCCAGTCCTGGCAAGCACGATTCTTTACAATATGCTTTCAAATAAGCTTTATCTCGAAAGAGGAAGCCATGAAATTGGCTCAGAAATAGTTTTTGTTGGAATATTCGGCATCGCACTGTTTGGGTTTCTGAATTGGTTTATAGGAGGTGATGAACATTAAAAAGGTCTTGGATAATAAGGGGAAAGCGGAGTGTAGACGGCACCCACGATCCTATCCAAGACCAGTCAGAACTTTTAAAAACAGGTTATCGACCCTTTGTTTTTAAAGTCATCGTCATTTTATCACAAAAATAGGAGGTTATCAAGTAGATGAAAGAGGTTTTAGGAAGCTTGCCGGAAGTTATCACGGCATACAAAAATTACAATCTGCTGGTTCCTACAGCAACGGACGTGCAGCTCAATCCATTCTACAAATTCCATGTAGAAGAGGTTCCAGTCGATCTGGGTGAGAACAGCGGAGATATTTTCAAGGTTGGTTCAGTTAAGACAGGTAAGCAGGATGAGAAAGGAAAAGACATCTGGGAAGATGTGTTTTCTTTATCTAAGCCTTTGCTCAACAAAATGGCTATGGCAGCCGGTATCCAGTTCAATCCAAAGGAAACATATGGCGAGCGTATCGACCGGGTCACATACCGGGCGCAGGCACAGGGGGCCATGCGGAAAGCCGATGGAACAGCCAGAACCGAAACAGATCAGAAAGTAATCTGCCTCGAGGACGAGGAAGATAAATACCGCATTGAGTTTTCCGACAAAGCTGCCAAAGGTATTGTTGACGAAAAACAGGCAAAGGCAGCTGCTGAGATTTATGCAGGCCAGTGGGTGGAATCAAAGAATAAATGGGGAAAGAAATGCCAGGCATTTGTGATTGCCAAAGAGGATCGGGAACGATATATTGAACGTTCCATTATGGTAAACATGGCACTTCTGAAAAAGACCTGGGCTGAAAAAGCAATGACTGGAGCAAAGCTTCGTGTCATTAGAGCATTGCTTGGCGTAAAGGGGACATATACAAGAGCAGAACTCCAGAGAAATTTTGCTATTCCTACGGTTATCTTTTCACCGGATTTCTCGGATCCGCAGGTCAGACAGGCAATGCTGACACAGGGAATGAATTCTGTAAACAATATGTTCGGAACGCCGCAGATCGGCATCAAAAGAGTTGATTTCGATACGGAGAACAATACATTTGATCCTGCCGATCTGGATAATCCGGCGTACGCTTCGGATACAGAAACTGAAGATGATTATCCACCGATGCAGGAGCCGGACGTTGTTCCTGAGCCGGAGCCAGAATCAGAACCCGAACCAGACCGATCAATGGATTTCCAGTGTTCCAGATGCGGTGAGGTCATAAATGAAAGAGTTTATGAATATTCAATCAATAAATTCGGAGAGCCACTTTGCATTAAATGTCAGAGAGGAGGCGGACGCAGATGAAAATATTACATACAGCTGATTGGCATATTGGCCAGTTCAAAGGTCCTGTGGTGGACGGAGTGAATCTCCGTTCACAGGATACAGTGAAATGTCTTGAGTATATGGTTGATGTAGCTATTAAAGAACGACCGGACATTGTTTGCATTTCCGGTGATATCTTCCACCAGGAGCAGATCGGTCCGGTACGATATTCGGATGAAATGATTCATGCGACCAATATCATCACATCATTGGCGCATTTCGCAGGCTATGTGATCGTAATGAGAGGAACACCGAACCATGATGGAAGCGGACAGTTCCGAGTACTGAAAAGAATGCTGCTGAACGTCAATAACGTATGTGTTGTGACGGAACCGTTTGTTATCAAAACGAAATATGCAGACATTGCTTGCATACCTGGATTTGACAAACAGGAGTTCAGAGCAAAATTCCCTGGCTTATCTGCAGATGAAGAAAATCTGGCATGGACGAAATATATTTCAGATATGGTTTTTGCACTGAGAGCAGAGTGTGAAAAGACACCGATTCTCATGGCACATTATACGGTTCCTGGTTGCAACATGGAATCAGGGCAGACCTCTTTCTTTACGAATTTTGAGCCGGTAATACCGAGAGAAACACTACTTGCTGCAAAATACGAAGCTGTTCTTCTTGGGCATATTCACCGACCACAGATGCTTGATGGCCTGCATAACGCATTCTATTCCGGAGCAATCAACGCCATGAATTTCAACGATGAAGGACAGGAACGAGGGTTCTGGGTTCACGAATTTAACGAGAATGGCGTGCTGGTAAAAGGGCACAGATATACTACGCCATACAGACAGTTCCAGACAATTACATGGGATTCTGATGAGGTTGGCGACTATATCCGAGAAGGAATTATGTATCTTCATAGAACAGAACTTCCAGAAAAAGTGGCAGATAAGATTGTCCGGGTACGGTATTCCTGTACTTCTGAACAGAAAAAAGCGCTCAATATCCCGTTACTGCAAAAGAACCTGTATGAACTTGGAGCGTTCTATGTAGCCGATATTGAAGCAGAGAATACGGTTGATGTTACAAATAGAGGGATTCTCTCGGAAGAAAGCGATCCACGACTGAATTTGAAAAAATGGTTGGAGGAAAAAGCATTTAAGAACCCAGACAAGATCGTAGAACTTGCAGAGCCTATCATAGCGGAGGCTATGAAGCAGAGTACCACAGCGGAAATACATGGTGTGTTTAAACCGGTATCCATTTCCGTCAGAAATTACAGGAACTACAAAGAAGAAAGCTTTGACTTCTCGGATATTTCATTTTGCACGATCAACGGCGTAAATGGAGCAGGAAAGAGCAGCTTGTTCATGGATGCTATTGTGGATTGTCTGTTTGAAGAAACCCGTGAGGGAGACTGTAAGGCGTGGATCCGAGGTACAGAGGATGCAAGAAGCGGTTCCATAGAATTTATTTTCGACATCGGAGAGAAACGATTCCGGGTAGTCCGCACCAGAACAAAATCCGGAAAACCAACACTGAACTTGTCACAGTATCAGGAAGAAAGTGCTGACTGGATGAATCTGTCCAAGGAAAGAATCATTGACACACAGGCTGAAATCGAGAAGCTTCTTGGTATGGACAGCATGACATTTCGCAGCTGCGCATTGATCATGCAGGATCAGTATGGATTATTCTTGCAGGCAAAGAAAGATGAACGTATCGCAATTCTTGGAAATCTGCTCGGGCTTGGAATCTATGGAGTAATGGAACTGGATGCCAGAAAGAAGCTTGCGGATGCAAGAAAGGAGCTTGCTTCTAAAAAAGAAGCCGTTCGGATCAAGACTGACTTCATTAAGGCTCAGGGAAATCCAGAGGAAGAACTGGAGACAGTAGAAAAAGATATTCATAAAAAGCAGGAAGAACTTGAAAATCTGGATGAATCCAGAAGAAATTTGATCGAGCGCCAGAAAAAAATATCTGAGGTCGAGAAGGAAAGTGAAAAAACCAGAAGTGATTTGAAAGAATGCTCAGAAGAATACAGTGCAATGGCAAACGATCTGGACCATTCAAAGCAGACACTGACAGCGTGCAATAATCTTTTGGAACTGGCCGATACGATACGGGAAAAAGCAAAACAGCATTCTGAATTATCTTTACAGCTTTCTGAAGTAGAGAAGGACGTTATTAAATATAAAAATGCAAAAAGAACACTGGATAGCTATAACGAAGATAGTGACCGCTACCAGAGGATTATTACAAAGAGCAAGCTCAGAAATGAGCAGATAGATTCTCAGATTTCTCTGCTGAGTTCCAGCGTTCCGACTGATCTGGAATACAGACTTGAAGAATTGAATCGCAAAAAAGAGGAACTTGATAGCCAGCAGGAAAAGAGATACCGTGCATCTGTTGCAGATCGCGAACTGCAGCAAATCAGATCATCATATTCGCAGCAGATATCAGATGCAAAAAATAAACGTGATTATCACCAGACAAGGCTCAGGGAAATAAAACAGCAGGAAGAATTTATGAAAAATTCCGGATGTCCGGATATCGAAAATGCAAGTTGCCGATTTCTTGCAAAAGCAGTTGATGATGTCAAAAACCTTCCTGTTGAACGGGGCTGCTTACAGAAGTTTGAAAAAGAAATCGAAACGCTGACGTCTGAAATGAACAAGAAGGTAGCGGAGAAACAAAAGAAAATTTGGGAGATCGGATACAATCCAGATCAGCTGAAGTTGTTGCTCATACAGGTGAATGGACTTGCAAAATATGAACGCATAAAGAAAGATGCGGAGCAAAACAAACTCGAAATTGCCCGTTTAGAAGCCGAAAAGGAATCGAACGATAAAAATATAGGGCAGTGCGAGGAGAATCTGCTACAGGTCAAATTAAAGGCCTCTGAGATAACGGAAACAGTTAATGAGCTATCGAAATCAGTTGACAGACAGGAACAGATCAAACAGCAGATGACTCATCTGCAGACTTATGTAGAACAGGAAAAAGAACTTCCTGTTTACGAAGAAAGAAAGCAGCATGTTCTTGAAAGGATTGAGAGCATGGAAAAAGAGATGGAAAAACTTACTGACAGAAAATTCATCCTCTCTTCTCAGCTGACTGGCATGGATACCGTGATAGAAAAAATGAAGGAAACATTTTCATCGGATATGGTAGAAGAAACAGACAGGCAGATTCGTAGTAACAAGGAATCTCTTGGAGAACTGCAGATCCAGAAGGGAGTACTTCTTGAACGTCTGGAAAATATCGATACCATGCGAGGAGAAATCTCCACTCTGAATAATGGAATTGCTGTAGCTGCCGGCAGAGCAAACTGTTACGAAGCATTAAAACAGGCATTTTCACAGGATGGAGTTCCACACCAGATCATCAGGAACATCATTCCTCATATCACAGATACTACGAACAATATTCTCGGCCAGATGACTGGTGGAACGATGGGAGTGGAATTTGTGATGGAGCGCACCGTCAAAGGAAAGGACGGAGACAAGGCAACGCTGGATGTTCTGATCAACGAATATGGCAAGACAACTCTTCCATATGCTTCCAAGAGCGGAGGCGAGAAGGTAAAAGCTTCTCTTGCTGTTATCCTTGCACTGTCCGAGATCAAGGCCACAGCGGCAGGAATACAGCTTGGAATGCTCTTTATTGATGAACCGCCATTCCTTGATGATGAGGGCGCACAGGCTTATGTAGATGCCCTTGAGACGATTCGTGATCGGTATTCCGATGTGAAGATTATGGCAATCACTCATGACGATGCCATGAAAGCGAGATTTGGCCAGGCTGTGACAGTAATTAAAACAGATGATGGCTCAAAAGTAATCTACTAAGCGGGAGGAACTTATGGCGAAAAGATATTATTGGTTGAAGCTTCCTGACGGATTCTTCCGTCAGAAGGCTATCAAGAAGCTCAGGAAGATTGCCGGAGGAGACACCTACACAATTATTTACCTGAAAATGCTTCTTGTGGCGATGAAACAGGATGGAAGACTTTACTTCGAGAGAGTAGAAGCAACATTCTATGACGAGCTTGCCCTGGACCTGGACGAAGAAGTTGAAAATGTAAGAGTGACGGTTATGTTTTTGATTCAGCAGGACCTCATGCAGCTGATTGACGAAACCGAATATTCACTGTCAGAATGCGCTAAAATGACGGGTTCTGAGAGTACAAGCGCAGCTCGTGTAAGGAAATATAGAAGCAAAGAAGCGTTACAATGTAACACTGATGTAACGGGCTGTAACGAAGTGAAACAAATCTGTAACGGAGAGATAGAGATAGAGAAAGAGATAGAGTTAGATAAAGAGAAAGATAATAAAAACATTAGCTTGGAGCTTAAAGACTCCAAGCAGAACACGTTCATCTCCCTTCCTCTGGTTACAGGCTCAGGAAATTATGATGTGACATTTGATTATCTCAATTCACTGAGAGAACTGTTTCCGGCACTGGATGTTGAACAGGAGTTTAGATCAATGGCAGCATGGCTTGACAGTCACCCTCGTAATCGTAAGACACCTAGAGGAATCAAGAGATTTATCACTGGTTGGTTAGAACGTTCACAGAATTCAATGCCGGCATCCAGAACACCGCAAGCACCTGCAGCTACAAAGAATATGTCAACGAATCAGTATATGGAGGCAACGGCCGGCTGGTGCGAAGGGATGGGTGATTGAAGTGACACCTCAAGAGTTTGATTTTATCAGAGCTTCAATCAAAAGTGCCTATCCAACATTTAATGTCATGCCAGACCAATACAGCATCAGGATGTGGTACCGCATGCTTGGAGATCTGGACTATAAGCTTTGCGAAACAGCATTGATGGAACTGTTTGCCACTCATACATACCCGCCGCAGATATCTGAGATACGGGAGAAATGTGCAGAATACACAGTTCCACACCTCAAAGACCAGGGAGAAGCCTGGGGAGAAGTTCAGAAGGCCATCAGCCAGTATGGATATTACAGGCAGGAAGAGGCACTGGAAAGCCTGACACCAATAGTCAGAGAGGCGGTAAAACGGCTTGGCTTCCGGGAGATATGTCTTGATGAGAACCAGGATGCTGTCCGAGCGCATTTCTTCAAGATATATTCAACCCTGATCGAGCGCAAGACGAATGATGCAAAGCTTCCTCCGAGTATTCTGGAAGCGAAAAATAAATATATTGCACAGCTTACCACACACGAAAATGCGGCAATAGAACAACAGCACCGGGACCAGATAGCAGAAGAACCAGAACGTGCGACACCAGAGTATATAGATATGCTAATGCGGGAACACGGATTCAAGAGGTGACAGCATGGAGCAGATAGAGAAAATACAGGGAACAGAGAAAGAATTCATAAAAGTCTTTCAAGAGCTGTGTTACAGCCGGAGTTCATGGCAGGTGTGGGCCGATCTAATGGCGGCAATGGCTTGCACACTGGCGAATTCGGTTGATAAGACGGAACCGAGATACACTGCAAGAGAGAAAGAATATGCAGAGTGCATCAAACGCCTTGGCGGGGTAGAGAAGCCGGCCAAATGCTTTGCGATTGTGGTTGAGGCACTGGAACGCAATCCAGATCAGGACTTTCTTGGAAAACTGTACATGAGCCTTGAGCTAGGGAACCACTGGAAAGGGCAGTTTTTTACACCATACAATGTCTGTGAATGTATGGCAAGCATAACAATCAATGACAATGTACAGACATTGGAAAAACAGGAATGGATATCTGTCAATGATCCGGCGTGTGGAGCAGGAGCAACTCTTGTAGCAGCGGCAAACATATTCCACAGAAAAAAGATAAATTATCAGACACGGGTTTTGTTCACCGCCAATGACATAGATAGGGTAGTTGCCCAGATGTGTTACATACAGCTTTCGCTTCTTGGGTGCGCAGGCTGGGTGGCTGTTGCAAATACGATATCCAATCCGGTGTGCGGAGATCCACTGATGCCGGTTGAAAAGCCAGGACAGGAATTCTGGTACACACCGTTTTATTTTAGGGAAGAATGGAACTGTAGACGGCAGGTTCAGATATTTAAAGAAATATGCGGTTCATGGATAACTCCGATTGAAGAACGCAACCCTGGGAAGATTACTTTTTATTTTGATTTCGAGAAAGGAGATTACAAATGTCAGAACAGTTAAAACAGGAGCTTGAAGCTGATACTGACCGTTTAGAGACGGGAACGGTTGCAGGCAGTGAAACAATAGGGGAACAGGAAGAAAAACCAACAGAGGGCAAATTAGAGGCCCAGGAAGACGATGAATCAAAGGAAGAGGATACAGTTCCAATGGGAAAAGCCTCTCTTGCTGATATTGTTTCCGGGATTCCGGCTCCGACAAAGGAAGAAGTCGAAGCGGCAGAAGCTGAAAACGCAAAACCGATAAAGCAGAAAGCTAGAGAAAAGCTGGAAGCAGAAAAGAAAAAAGCAACTCAGAAGAACTTTGCGGATCCGGTCATTACTTACCTGATGAAAAGATGCGAAGAGGATCAGGGGCTTGCTGAAGATGTGATGCAGGAGGGAAAGACCTGGAACAAGTGCTTTAGCTATATTGTTGAACAGGCCAGAAAGCAGTCGAATGGCAGATCCACTGCAGTTGAAGACCAGGTTGTATATGAATGGGCAGAGGATTATTACCACAAATATGAAAAATCGGAACCTGTTAAAAAGGAAAAAGGTAAAAAGCCTGTGATAACAAAAAAGCCGGTTGCACCAACAAAAACTACCGAAAAAATCACAGATAATGAGAAAAAATCACAGGAAACAAAAGATAAACCTCAGATTTCTGAAAAGCCAGTGAAAAAAGATGCTGCTTCTAAGCAGCGGAAAACTGAAAAAACCAGTACCAAAAGCAGCGAACTGTCTGGCCAGATGTCATTGTTCGATCTTCTGTAGGAGGCTGTCGCATGGAAAAGAGAAAATTGGCGAAGATTCCGAGAGAGGAAGCTTCGGACGAAATGGTCAGGTTTTCAGAACGAGCTGCCGGTACACATATTGTAACGACCAAAGATATCGAAAAAGATCTTTTGATGGTGACATTCTATCCAATCCGGAATTTGAAAAAAGGAGAAAAGAACGCTCAGTTAAGAACATTTTTTTCCAAGAACGATTACATATCACAGGATCTGACCACTGAAAAGGTGAAATGGCTGACTGCAGCTTATGACAGAATGTATGATATCAGCCTTTATGAACATCATTGGGATTACAAAGAAAGCACAGGCAGATGGACACCGAATATGTTCTTCTGGACGGATGCAGACATTAATCGTATGCGCAGCTTTTTCAAGAAATGGAGCACAGAAAAAGATGTTAAAGACTGGACAGCGGTGGAGCGTTTTCAGGATATGGTCAGACAAAAACGTCTTGATGAAAAACATGCCAAGGAGACAAATCCTATTGATGCAGTCATGGAAACGGTTAAGGAAATTCCGGAAGAATTTAAAAAGTGGGTGTCTGAAAAGGCAATGTCATTCAGCAGGTATCTGATATATTCACCTAAGTACACAAAGAAGTGGGTACTGGTGAGATGTACACATTGTAACGGTGTGAAAATAGTAGACCGAACGAAAATTCGCTTGAGAAACAATGAAAAAGGCGTATGCCCGATTTGCGGAAGCCCTGTCACTATTAAAGCCAGAGGCAGGATGCCGTCACATATATGGGACGAGAGGATTGTTTCATTTATTGAACCAAGAGAAGAGGGATTTTTATGGCGGTATTTTACAGCACACAGAGAAGTAAAGCCGGATGGAAAGATAAATGATAGATTATTTGAGATTGTAAGGACATTTTACAAATTTGCACCGAACGGAACGCCATGCACCAGCAGTTATGAATACAGAGAGTATAAACAGACTGGTATTGTACGGTGGTGCACAGATGAAGGATACAGAGCAAGTTCATACTGCACCTTATATCCCGGAAACCTGCCGGAAGCATGGAAAGATACTCCGATGAAATACTCGGCGCTGGAAATTTTGGCGGAGAATAGACCGAGTGAACAGATACATTATGCAAAGGCAATCAACAGATACAGGGAGTTTCCGCAGCTTGAATGGTTTATAAAAATGGGATTGTTTAAACTGGCCGCGCATCTAATCAATGAGTATCACGATGGTGCCTTTGGATATGAAAGCCGGAATGGGGTCAGGGGACTTAGAAAAAATGGAAAAACAATATTTGAAATCCTTGGCCTTACAAAGGAGAACGCACGAGTACTGCAGTCTATTGATGGAAATATCGACGAGCTGAGATTATTGCAGGAAGCACAAAGTTCTGGATACAACCTGAAAGCGGAAGAATTGGAACGGTTCTATAAACTCTTTGGATGCAATACAACGCTGATACGGAAAGAAAACAGACATTCAACGATTCATAAGATCTGCAGATATATCGAGCGCGAAGGTTCCGATTATCGAGTAGGAGAGCGTGGAGGATGTTGGAGATATTCTTATATGCAGCACAAAGAAAGACCGGATATCAGGGAAGAACGTTTGCAGAATTGCGCCAAGGACTGGTTGGATTATCTGGCTTGGTGTAAAGAACTGAAATATGATCTCACCAATATGTTCTTCTATTTCCCGAAGAATTTCAAAAAAGTTCATGACAGGACAGCTGCGGAATATCAGGCAGTACAAGATAAAAAGGCTGCAGAAAAGAAACGTCGGGAAGAAGAACGGATAAAGCGAGAGGCTGAGGCCATGAAAAAACTTCTGGAGGAAATGCTCAAAGAGAATGCCGGCATAGATAACGCTTTCCTGATAAAAGGAAAAGGATTGATATTGAGAGTGCCAAGAGATGCACAGGAAATTAAGAATGAAGGAGCTGCCCTTCACCATTGTGTTGGAACTTACGTTGACCGAGTGGCCAAAGGGCAGACACATATCTTCTTTGTGCGCAGAGTGGAAGAACCTGATACACCATATTTCACAATGGAATATAACAATGGTCGCGTGATCCAGTGCAGGGGAAGCCACAACTGTGGGATGCCGGCATCGGTAAAAGCTTTCGTAGCTGCGTTTGAGAAGTTGATGAAAGAACGGGAAGAAAAGATGGAAAGGAAGTGCGGATAATGGCAAAACAGAGCATTAGGAGTATTCGAAAAGGAAGTGTTCAGTGGAACGAAGAAGACCGATTGCAGATGGTTTCCATGCTGGCAAAAGCAGGATATGCAGTCCAGATTGTCAGAAAAGAAGTTCCTGGAGGCGAAAACAGAAAATCAGCTCAGTACGAATACGTGATTGAGTATGGAGAGAAGGTGGAGTGATGAAATTCATAGCACGAAAACCAGTCGTAAGAACGGAAGTTTACCGGAAATACGGATTCACATATGTGGAGCATAAGCCTTGTTATTGTCCTAGATGCAATCATGTGTTGAATGCGGGGCCGAACTTTCAACCGAAATACTGTAGCGAGTGTGGGCAGAAGATTGACTTCTCAGGAGTGAAGTGGGAAGAAGAAAAAATCCTTGAACATGCAGGAAGGAGGCTGGCCAATGAATAAGAGCGGTATCGAATGGTGCGATCATACATGGAATCCAATTACCGGTTGCCGGCATGGCTGTTCTTACTGCTACGCTGATAAGATGTCGCTCCGTTTTTGCGGAAACATGAAAAGAAATATGGTCCAGACAGACCAATATCGAATGGAGGGAGATCTGTTCGTCCTGGATAAACCGTTCATGAATGAGGATGGAAAGCCTGTCATATATCCATTTGGGTTTGAACCGACATTACACATATACAGATATGACACACTGGACAAGCTGAAACAGGGGCAAAATATATTTGTTGGAGCAATGGCAGACATATTTGGAGAGTGGATTCCTGACAGTTGGATAGAGGATGTCCTTTACGCTTGTGCAAAACATCCTCAGCACAATTACCTGTTTCTCACAAAGAATCCGAAAAGGTACACCCAGTACGGTGTGCCTTCTGGGAAAGGGAATATGTGGTACGGAACAACTGTGACGAATAGTGAGGACATGGAACGGATATACCAGATTCCAAACCTGTTAAACACTTTCGCCAGTATAGAGCCATTGCTCGAAGATATAGATGAAAACATTTCCGCACTGAAATATTTGAACTGGATAATCATCGGTGCCGAGACAGGACACAGGAAAGAGAAAGTGATTCCTGAATTCGAATGGATCAAGAGAATCGTTGTAGAAGCTGATTGCAACGGGATACCGGTATTTATGAAAGACAGTCTGATTCCGATTGTTGGTGAGAAGAATATGCGCAGGGATTATCCGAAGGAGCTGCAGATTCGAAAAAGAAGCGAGAAAGTCAATAAAAAACTCAGTGGCAACTGTATGTTGTGCGGAAAGACAGAAGATAAAAACAAGATGGTTACCTTGACCGCAAGGGCAGTCAGGGGCGGCAGGGCGGCATCGTTTGGCCATATGTGTCATTCCTGTTTTGCGAAATGGCTGACTAGTCACAATATACCGGTGCCGGACCTGGAAAATAAAAAGGAGATTGAAGATGGCAAAGAGAAGCTGTAGAAGAACAACTGATGAAAACCTTATTCATAAAAAAGCTGTGGAGATGAGAAAGAAGACAGACGAACAGCTTGTGCATTATGTGGAAGATCGTGTGGAAAAAGCACGAAGCGAGGGCTTTAATTGTGGAAAAGCCAGTGTTCCAAAAAACGGAGAGGGAGCAAAGGAGTTTATCGCATTCCTTCAGCTGAATAAGATTCCGGGAATCGGAGCAGTAACAATAAACAAACTCATAAAGGTAGCGGAAGAAAATGGATACTTATAAGCGTTCGATAAGAGGTCTGCAGAGCAGATCTAACGGGGAGCATTTTGAGGGAATGATAATTGCGGCATCCAGATTCTATGAAGAAAGAGGAATTGCAGCAGTTGATAAAACTCCGGAAGCATTTAAGGTACTGAAAGCAATGGACAGGAACAGAGGGCAGTTCATTTGCTGTTTCACTAAACAGGCTCAGCCTGATTTCAAAGGAATTCTCATGGATTCAACCATGATCTTGTTCGATGCAAAGCATACGGACAAAGATAAGATTAGCAGGGACGTAGTAACCGCTGAACAGCAGGCGTGCTTTGAAAGGTATATGAAGCTTGGAGCAATGTGTTTTTTGGTTGTATCTCTGGAATTTAAAGAATTCTACCGGGTTCCGTGGGTGGTGTTCCGGGATATGAAGAAGATTTACGGACACAAGTATATGAACCGGGAGGAACTGGAACCTTACAGGATCAAATATTCAAACGGAGTGGTGAAGTACCTTGATGGTATTGTTCTCCGGGAAAGGAATGAAGATGAAAGTACAGAAGTATGAGATTGCCAGAGTTATTGACAAATTAAAAAGTATTGTGCAGAAGAATGACCAGTTTCCGGCTCTGGGAGGAATTCTGGTAAAGGACGGGTATTTAATCGCCTCCAACTCCGAGATCACAATGAAGGTCAAATTAGAGGCCTCAGAAGGCAGTTATTTTATTATTCCAATGAAAGCCTTTGACTTGATTAAAAATCTTCCGGATGGAGAAATCGACATCAGCGCAACCGACAAGAATGTAGTTATGATCAAGATAGGAGCAATTAAAAACAAATACCAGAGTTATCCTCCGGAAGAATTCAATTTTGATATTACAGAGGATCCGGAAGCGGATGGAGTGGAATTGAATGGTAAAAAGATCATGGAGGCTATAGGTCATGTTATTTATGCAGCAGCTGACGGCGGTGCGAATACACAGATGACCGGAATTTATTTTGAGGGTACAGACAGCGGAGTTTCCCTTGCCGCACTGGACGGGCATGTGGTCGCAGTAGATTCTGTTAAAGCAGAAGGCGCAAAGGACATGAAACTGATCGTGCCGAAGGCAACCGCCAAGAAGTTGATCTCCATGGGCGTGATCGATGATGTGACCCTTACATATACCAAAAACAGTGCGGTGTTCAAATCCGATGAATACACCATCTATACCAGATTGATCACAGGAAATTATTTTCCGTATCAGAAGATGTTTACTGAGGGTGAAATCAATACATGCGCATCCCGCACGGCCCTGATCGGAGCAATGACCAGAGCAAAGATGTGTACAGAGGAAAAACAGCCGGCAGTATTCCAGATAGAAGACGATGTGCTGAATATCAGCATTCGGGATAAGCTGGCAGACTATCAGGAGCAGGTACCGCTTCAGGAAACTGTATGCAAATCCATACGGTTGGGATTTGATTCCAAACTGGTTCTTGAAACACTGAAAGCGTTTACCTGTGACAATATTGCTCTCGGATTTACAAGCCCAAGAACACCGATGATTGTGGAAGCGGAGGATAGCGACATGAAAGCCATGGTGCTTCCGGTTGCGATAAGGGAGGCATAAACATGATTGAGATCATATCAGTAAAAGATATCAAAGACGCGACACCAGAGGAACTTGCAAATCTTCGCCGGAAGGGACTTCTTCCGGCAGAAGAAACCAGAAGAATATCTGGAAGACCTCTCAGCTCGTATGAGCGAACCAGAGCACAGGTGGCTGCTACCGGGAATAGATGGGCAATGGAAAACTTTATTGCCACACACAGCTGAAAGAGAGGAAGATCATGGCGAGGGCATTATATAACTTATGCAAAAAGAATGGGACAGTGATGGAATATTCCATCACTGGATCCGAAGTAGCTGAATTGATTAGCTGCAAAAAGCAGGATGTTTATAATTCTGCGAGCTACGGTCAGATGATCCGGAAAGAGTTTTACGTTGAAGTTGTAGATCGGCCACTGAGCCGAACGAAAGATCTTACATTACTTTTGGAATATGACCGGGTTTGCAGAGGAATTCTTGAGAGGTGTGGATGATGAAAGTATATAAAGCAGTGCATGAGAGAGAAAACAAGTGCAAGGAATTACACAAAGAGATGAATATGAATGTAGGTCCAACCAGACTGGTCCAGCCGGATTTTTACCTGTTGGTCGATGTGGATGACCTGCAGAAACAGGTGAATACCTTGGAAAATGAAGTTCATCGCATGAAAAGAGCAGAAGCAAGGAGGAAATGGCGTTATGGAAGAAAAAATCATTAAGATATTGGAAATGGTTCAGGTGAAAAAGAATGCCGCAGCCATATAAGGGAGATAAAAATGTATCAAACATGTAGCGTTGTATGCAAGGTTGAGGATTTTAAGTCCACAAGTAATAATTTCAGATCTGAATTTATCGGAAAAGATCAGAGCGGTCGTAAGCAGTACCGGGGAATAAGCTTCAAGAAAACACAATTTGGGGATATCGAAGATATTAACTACTATCCATTGATGAAAGAGTTTATTGAAATTGCCGGAAAAACGGAATTGTTGAAGACGGTTAAAGATTACTGCAGAGAACACTGTGCGTGGCTAAAGACAGAGAATGATATAGAAAATCATGCCATTGATTGTCTACTGTCAAAAGCATACGAATACTGGAAGGATTTTCCGAAACAGATGCCACAACCGGACAAATGGATTTTCTATTTTAAAAGCATAAAAATGCTTGAAAGAAATTTATGAGCCGGGATGATTATGCTTTTCCTTGCGCTGGCTGTCTTTGCGACCATTGTGCGAACAACCTGTACAGTTCAGACCAAATGGCAGGAGAAGCAAAGATATTTTGCTATGTTTGTGAGGAATGTCGATACTATGATGGGGACTTAAAAAATAAAGACATGAGATGTAAACAGTGCGAAAACTATATCGTAACAAATGAACATGCTGAACGTTTGAGAAAAAAGATAAAGGTGGTAAAGCAATGAGAAAACAGTGGAATTATGTTGAAAAAGATGGAAATCCAAAGGAGCCGGGTACATATTGGGTAACACTTATTTACCCAGAGTGGAAGGATAATAAAAAGACTGGAAGAATGCTTGCGGAGGTCGATACCAGATATTTTGCAGATCTTGACAAGAATCCAGAATTGAAAGGCTGGATAATGGATAGTGAGCCAGAAAATGGGCTTGCATGGACGGAAGAGTGCGGAAGCACTGCGGAGGAAAAGGTGCATGCCTGGATGCCAATGGATAATATTGAAATCGCTGATCTTCCAGAAGGAGTCGAAAGCCGGAATTTTGAATCTATGGAGATATAGATATGACAAGAGCTGAAACAACAAAGTTCCTTGGAAAATTACTTACAGATACTCGCCTCGGAGGGGCTGGCTCGCACTGGGCCAGCGAGGTTAGTATTGATCCATGGACACCGAAGGCAAGGCGGGTGGACTACATGGAATTTTCTCCGGCGAATCAATGCTCTGTGTCAGGAATAGAAAAAGGCATATTCACCTGCTATGAAATCAAGAGCTGCAAAGAGGATGTTTATAGCGGTAATGGTTTGAATTTCTTCGGGGAAAAGAATTACATTGTAACTACGATGGCGTGTTACAAAGACATTCTGCCAGATTTCCGGAGTGGCAAATTTGCTAATTACATGAGTGAAAAGCACCCGGATTCATCAATTTATTACGGCATTATGGTTGCTATTCCGTTTTGGGGAGAAGCTACTGAAGAATTCAAAGACCCCACGCCATTAAGTGAGGACAGAAACTGGAAGTTGGAAATTGTATTACCTTGCAGGCAAGGGATAAGAACGAAGTCTATGACAGAATTACTGTTCTGCATGCTACGGAGCGGGCGTTAATAGGAGAGATTATAATGGATGTAAATGTACATGAAATTATTGTTTTAAGGGACAAAAAGGTACAGGCACGTACCCATAAGAAAAAGAGAATAAACAAAAAATGGGCAAAAAGATACGGTTTTAAAACATATGAAAATCAGTTGCTTGAAAACGGACAAATGATTGTAATGGGTCGGGAAATATACATGAATGAAAGAACGTACAAGGCATTGAAAAAACATGTTCGTTGACATTAAGGGGCAATCATTGAGAGGAGAATTAAGATGGCAATATTCCATAAAACATTGCAGCATCATGAAGATACAACAGAGAAAAGAGATATTTCTCAGGAAGATATAGAATTTCTGAAGAGATTACAGCTTGAGATGAATACTCAGGACACAACAGGAACAGCGGATCCTCGCTTCTGGGTTATTAAAGGCAGCGAGAGAGTAGTTGACAATGAAAATCCAGATGAACTTGTCCTGCAAGTAGATGGAAGCACCGTTACAAGCACAATGGAAGAAACAGTGAAGTATCTCAATGATAACATCTTGCCAGACTGCAATATCGATAGAGAAAACTGCAAAATTGAAACAGGGTACACATGGGATTTTAAACTGACGTACACGGAAGAAGGAGAAGAAGAGTATGAGGATTTGTCAACGCAGGAAGTGAATGAATTTCTTGCCAACAATGGACATGATGATACCATGATAATTGGTATTTCGATCAGACCATTTATGTACCCAAACACGATGTTTCTTACAGAGAAAGAAGCCAGGGAACATCTTGAGAGAAATTATTATCATTACTCAGAAGACGCACATACATATTGCATGGTTGCGTGGAGATCCCCGGAAGTAGAAAAATTATGGAAGATATTACGGGAAACAAAATGGGATTGCAAAGACAAAGAGCTTGAAAGCCATGAAGAAAAGTACATTCTGCATTACTGTATTTCTCTCATGCAGGAGCTGGTCGGATGTTTCGAAGAATGGTACAGATGGGTACATGGAGAAAATGCAATAAAAGAGCTGAGTGAAGAAGAAAGGTTCTGCTATAACATGTCGTATTTCCATATCGTTCAGGAATTGTTCTTGTTCAGGACATATCATTCCGGAGGAACGTCCACAATGGCAAAATGCAAACAGCTTGGAGTGGATAGCAGTGAGAATGTCGAATTCAAATTTGAAGAAGGGGAAGAAGGTGAATGAATGATAGAAGTATTATTTTATATTGCTGGAGCTGCAACAATAGTAGTACTTTTTACTTTGTGGTGCATAGTATCGATTGAAAGAGTGAGAAAAGAAAGAGAAATATCTGCATACGTTGCTCTTTGTGGGAGAATACAAGAACAGATTAACGAAATTAGGGATAGAATTTCCTCGGTAAAAATGCACTTGTATGTAACGGATCACACTCTGGATCAGGCTATACTTCAATGGAAATATGAGTATCTGATCAAACAGGAACAATGGCTTATCGAACTGATGTGTGGTAAAATGGAGGAGAAAGATGTACAGCAAATGCCAGAAATGCGGAAAGAAGCTGACAGACCCGGAGAGCATTAAAAGAGGATATGGACCGGAATGCTGGAATAGCCTGACGACACGGCTTTACCGGGACCGACCTGTAGACTGGGGAAACTACAAAGTACCTGGCCAAATGAGTATTGAAAGTTTTTTAGATATGGGAGGCGAGAAGGATGGCAGAGAGAAAGATATGCCCTGAATGTGGCGAACCATATAATACCGTGCCAGCACTGTCAAGAAAGGATGGAAAAACAGAGATATGTCCTGACTGCGGTACAAAACAGGCGCTTGACGCTGTGAGGGATTTGTTAGGCCCTGGAATGACCGACCAACAGTGGGAAGGATATAAAAACGGATTTGTTAAAAAAACAAGGGAGGGAAAGAATGGACAGAACACTTTATAACGCCAGCGGTTGCAAGGACAAAACAGCCCATGATGCGATTTGCTCCGCATCAAAGTCACAGACGCAGGTTTTCAGATCTGACTGGACGCACAGGGATAATGATGCAGATCTGTTTGTGAAAATGGTTAAGAAGTTAGCAAAAGGATTCAATTTTAAACTTTGCGACAGAATCCGATTCGAGGATCCGGAAACAGGAAAGAAATATTTGTGAGGTATGGCATGGATACAGAGAAAAAAGTACAATTCATAGCACTGACAAAAGAGGAAATTGATGCAATGATTCAGCAGGCTGCTCTTGCCGGAGCGCAGGTTGCGTCTGATGCAATGATGGTAGGGCAGAGAAAAAGCGAGAAGGAGAAGATTGATCGTCGTTTGCATAACACTGATTTACTCCTTAGAAATTACAGAACTTTAAAGGCGAGCTACGAAAATGCCGTCTACAAGTCCAAGGAAGGGGAGGTTACAGAGGTACTGGAAGACATCATGACCATGAAAGATGATAAGGTCATAGTGGAGAGCATCAAAACTTCGGCCAAAAGAACCGCTATCATGGTGCAACATATTGACAAAATGCTTGATGTATACCGTATCTATTGTAGCAAATTATCGGAAAAAGATAAGAGACGCTATAAGATTATTAAAGCCCTTTACATATCAAAGACGCCAATGACGATTGCAGAAATTTCAAAAAAATTTTCGGTTAGTAAGGTGACAGTTTACGAAGATATCAAAATTGCGAAAGAACGCTTATCTTCGCTGTTTTTCGGAATTGATGGTCTGAAGTTTTTTTAATAAAATCAGAATAACGGAATCTGTTAACTTAACATTGACTTAATAACGAAAATGGTGTATGATATGCGAGTAAAATTTTAATCAAAAGCCATGAGCCACTGGGGAAAAACCAGTGGCTTTTTTAATGCAATCTTGGGAGGGAGGAAAGGGTAGAAAGATGGGAATGCTCCTTTAAAATGTTTTAGAGGAGATTACGCATGAATGGAGTAACAATATTATTTGTATATGCAGTTATCATGATCCTGGCAACAGTGATCCTGACAAAGAAAGAAAAAAATGTGGAACGCTTCTGTGTTGGAAGTCGTTCTGAAAACTGGCTGATGTCGGCTCTCAGCATTGCGGCAACGTGGATCTGGGCTCCGGCATTATTTGTATCAACTGAGAAAGCATATTCTACCGGCTGGGTTGGCCTGTTCTGGTTTCTAGTCCCAAATGTTCTTTGTCTGGTGATATTCATTCCCTTTGCAAAGAAAATCCGGAAGGAAATGCCGGAAGGAATGACACTGTCTGGTTACATGAAAGAAAAATATAAATCCGATGGAGTGAAAAGGGTTTACCTCTTTCAGCTGATCGGACTGTCTGTTCTGTCAACAGGAGTCCAGCTTCTTGCTGGAAGTCAGATTCTTAGTGCAGTAACAGGAATTTCGTTCAAAACCATGACAATACTGCTTGCATGTATAGCGATTTCCTATTCTCTGTTCTCCGGAATTAAAGCATCTATGCTTACAGATGCTATTCAAATGGTATTCATGCTTATTGCATGTAGCCTATTTGTAATATTCGGAGTAAGAAATACAGGAACACAGGGCATTATACAGGGCTTGAGCGGTATATCAGGAGACTGCACAACGCTCTTCTCTGGAAAAGGAGTAGAGATTTTCTTAGCCTTTGGACTTCCGACAACGATCGGACTTTTATCCGGGCCGTTTGGAGATCAGAGCTTCTGGCAGAGGGCATTTGCAGTAAAAAAAGAGAAGCTGGGAAGAGCGTTTCTTCTTGGAGCAGTTCTTTTTGCGGTGGTTCCACTGTCAATGGGAATTCTTGGATTTATGGGAGCCGGTGCAGGATATCAGGCACAGAACCTTGGAATCATCAATTTTGAATTGATCCGCCACTTTTTCCCGTCCTGGGCAGTATTGCCGTTCCTTTTCATGATTGTTTCCGGTTTGCTGTCTACAGTGGATAGCAACCTGTGCGCAGTATCTTCACTTACGACAGATATTGCAGGAGGAAAAGACATCAGGAAGACCAGAGCTGCAATGGCAGTGCTTCTGATCACTGGCATTCTGATTGCAAATATCCCGGGAATTACAGTGACACATCTGTTTTTGTTCTATGGCACACTGAGGGCGTCAACATTACTTCCAACAGTCATGACACTGAAAGGGGTAAGACTGAATGCAAAAGGGATTATCACAGGTGTGGTTGCTGCACTGGCTGTAGGGCTTCCTGTATTCGCCTACGGCAGCGTTTTGAATAGTGGACCATATAAAACACTGGGAAGCTTGCTGACAGTCCTGTTGAGCGGACTTATCGCCTTGGCTGCTTCCGGAAAGGAGAGACACTATGCTCGGTAGAAAACAATCCGTTCGAAATAATGAAGACTGGAAGAATGCGCTTGATCACATTGAAGAGACGGTGTCAAAGAAAGAACTGGATTCCCTTGTGAAAAAGACAGTGAAAGACATCAAAGAGAAATGCAAGGGAAAAAAGGCAGCCTATGCATGGAGTGCGGGAAAAGACTCACTGGTACTTGGAGAGATATGCGAGAAAGCCGGTATTGATCAGAGCGTCCTTGTAAGGTGTAATCTGGAATATCCGGCATTTATTGCATGGATAGAGCAGAATAAACCTTCTGGCCTTGAGATTATCAATACCGGACAGGATATGGAATGGCTGAAAAAGCATCCGGATATGTTGTTCCCGGATAAAAGCAATAAGGCAGCACAGTGGTTCCATATCGTACAGCACAGGGGACAGGCACGATATTATAAAGAGCATCAGCTGGAAATACTCCTGCTCGGACGCAGAAAGGCAGACGGCAATTATGTTGGAAAAGATAATATCTACACTAATTCAGCCGGAATCACCAGATACAGCCCTCTTGCAGAGTGGAGGCACGAAGATATCCTTGCATACATTCACTATTATGATGTGAAGCTACCACCTATATATGACTGGGAGAAAGGATATTTATGCGGTACACATCCATGGCCTGCCAGACAGTACATGGAGACAGAACAGCAGGGTTGGAAAGAAGTTTACGACATTGATAAGACCATAGTTGAAAATGCGGCACAGCATTTCGATGGAGCCAGAGAATTTTTAAAAGCTATCAAATAGCCGGTTGCAGCCGGAAGCCATTGCCCTTCAGAAATGGAGGACAAAATGAACGTTACTACAAAAAGGCTGGATGCCCTTAAACATCCCAAGAAAAACGTTAGAATACATTCCGAACAGCAGATCAGAGAGCTGAAACGCTCCCTTGAAAAGTTTGGACAGACCAGAGCAATTGTTGTGGATGAAGACGATACGATCTTGATCGGCAACGGCTTATACGAAGCTATGGTAAGTCTTGGATATCAGGAAGCAACCGTATATGTAAAGACAGGGCTTTCAGAGAATGACAAGAAGAAACTTATGATAGCAGATAATAAGACCTATGCTCTTGGAATTGACAATCTGGAAACCCTGAATGAGTTCCTTGAAGAACTGCAGGGGGATCTGGATATCCCTGGATATGATGAAGAAATTTTACAGCAGATGGTCGCTGATGCGGACGAAGTAACTGACAAGCTCTCGGAGTATGGTACATTGGATGAATCTGAGATTCAGAAGATGAAAGAGGCAAATGAAAAGAGAGAACAGAAAGCAGTATCAGAAGAAACGCCGGACAATAATTCAGAGAACAGTTCGGAAAAGCCGAACACTTCGGATAATCCGACAGCAGGAGGACAGAGTACCACTGAAGCAGAACCGGAAATAACAGAAACCCGGAAGTTTGTTATCTGCCCGAACTGCGGCGAAAAGATATGGCTGTAAAACGATGTGAAGCCAATATCAATGTTGTAAAAGCTGCAGAGATCCGGATAAAAAATGTATTCGGAAATGGTCTGCCAGTGTTCTTTTCCTTCAGTGGTGGAAAGGACAGTTTATGCGTGGCACAGTTGATGGTAAATCTAGCCAACCGGGGCGAGATCGATATGAAGCAGCTTACAGTGCAGTTCATAGATGAAGAGGCAATATTTCCTTGCATGGAAGATATGACAAAGAAATGGCGGCGTATCTTTATGATGATGGGAGCAAAGTTTGAATGGTATTGCGTGGAGGTAAAGCATTTTAACTGCTTCAATGAACTGTCAAATGACGAAACATTTATCTGCTGGGATTCTACGAAGCAAGATGTCTGGGTAAGACAGCCGCCTTCCTTTGCAATAAGGAACCATAGGCTGTTGCGTCCGAGGATTGATGCTTATCAGGATTTTCTGCCAAGAACAACCGTGTCAGGCATTACAATGGTTGGAATCCGAACTGCAGAGTCGGTGCAGAGGCTTCAGAATATTGCATCAATGACAAAAGCAGGGAACAAAATGACTGCGAAAAAGCAGGTATTTCCGATCTATGACTGGACAGATAATGATGTATGGCTGTTTCTTCTGAGAAACCATGTCGATATCCCGGAGATATATCTGTTTCTCTGGCAGTCTGGATCAAGCAAGAGACAGATGAGAGTATCTCAGTTCTTTTCTGTTGATACGGCCAGAAGCCTCGTGAAGATGAATGAATATTATCCGGACCTCATGGAGAGGATCATTCGGAGAGAACCAAATGCCTATCTTGCAGCCCTGTACTGGGACAGCGAGATGTTCGGCCGAAGCTCCAGAAAAAGGAAAGAAGCCGAAAAAGGGCAGGAACAGAAAGATTATCGGCAGGAGCTGATCTATTTATTTAACCACATGGACGTATTCTTTGATACTCCGCATAAAAGGCATGTGGCAGAACGATACCGTAACTTCTTTATGTCGGTATCAGCCATAGCAACCGATGCAGATTATAAGCATATATACGAAGGACTAATATCCGGTGATCCCAAAATGAGGGCATTCCGGGCATTGTACCAGAGAATATATGGACGTTACATCAGTGATGCGAAGAAAGGAGAACGACATGGATAATAAATTATCAGCACCATTATCTACCCTGCAATGGGTAAACAGGGATTCATTAAAGCCGAATGACTACAACCCGAACAAAGTTTCGAAAGAGAATCTGAAACTGCTCATACAATCTATCCTCACAAATGGGTGGACGCTTCCTATCGTTGTTCGTCCCGACATGACCATTATTGACGGATTCCACAGGTGGACGGTTGCAGGAATGGAACCATTACGTTCTAAGCTTGACGGGAAAGTACCTGTGGTTGTTGTGAAGCACGAGGAGCATTCAGAGGATATTTACGGTACTGTCACACATAACAGGGCAAGAGGTACACATTTGCTCGAACCGATGAAGAAAATCATTAAAGAACTTATGGATGATGGCAAAACCGTAGAAGAAATAAGCAAACAGCTTGGAATGAGGCCGGAAGAGATCTTTCGATTGTCTGATTTCTCAAAAGAAGACTTTTTGAAGATGATGACAAAAGGGGTGACAGGCTATTCTAAGGCTGAATTTATCACAAAAATTTAATATTGTTCTACGACATATAGAACAAAAAGCGGGGAGAGGGAGTGCAACCTCTCCCTTTTGCATATGCCGAAATAAGATGATGGAAGGGAGGGGTGTCCATTGGCAAGGGCAAGAAGTCCCAACAGCATTGAAGCTGAGGAAATGTATAAGAAAGGGATGAAACTTGTTGACATTGCCAAGAAGTTGGACGTCCCGGACAGCACAGTTCGGCGGTGGAAATCAACACAGAATTGGGACGGAAAGACAAAAGGAAAGAAAAACGAACGCTCGCAAAAGAAAAAAACGAACGCTCGCCATAAAGGTGGACAGCCTGGAAACAGAAATGCAGTTGGAAATAAGGGAGGTCCATTGAAACCGGGAGATAAGATTGCGGAGAAACACGGAGCATATTCCTCTGTATATTGGGACGTCCTTGATGAAGCTGAAAAAGACATGATTGAAGATATCCCGATGGACGAAGAAATGCTCCTGATCGAACAGATTCAGCTCTTTGCCGTGAGGGAAAGAAGGATCATGATTGCAATCAATAAATACCGGAGCATGAAAGGTGAAGTATCCCTGTATGGATTCAACCGAAGCGAAAGCAAAAGGACATTCAAAACAGAAGAGGACAAGCAACTCTATGAAGAACGGATAGAGAAGAAAGTATCTGCTGAAGAACGTCTGCCGGGAGATATGTATAACATGCAAACCACGATGGAAAACAAGGACAATATGATCGCCAGACTTGAAAAAGAGTTGTCAACTGTACAGTCAAAGAAGACCAAGGCTATTGAAGCACTTGCGAAGCTGAGACTTGAGAAACAGAAGATTGCCGGAGAAAGCAAAGGTAATGAAGTTGTTCGTGCCTGGGCCGAAGCCGTGGTGAAAGCAAGGGAAGGAGAGAGCAAAGATGGATGACATACAGTTCTCTGAATTCCTTGATGAAAGCATACCGCTATGGCGAAATGATCCGGTTATGTTCTTCCGGGAGGTACTCAGTTTTGAGCCTGATGAATGGCAGGCAGAAGCTGCAAGAGATTTGGCGGCAAACCCGAAGGTAAGTATTAAATCTGGACAGGGTGTAGGAAAGACTGGTCTTGAGGCAGCAGTGTTCCTGTGGTTTATTACCTGCTTTCCCTATCCAAGAATCGTTGCGACAGCACCAACTAAACAGCAGTTGCACGATGTGCTGTGGTCTGAGATATCCAAGTGGATGAGCAAGTCTGAATTGCTCTCTATGCTTCTGAAATGGACAAAGACCTATGTTTATATGGTCGGCAATGAAAAGCGTTGGTTTGGCGTTGCCAGGACTGCTACAAAGCCAGAAAACATGCAGGGTTTCCATGAAGATAATATGCTTTTTATCGTTGATGAAGCTTCCGGTGTTGCGGATCCGATCATGGAGGCTATCCTTGGTACCTTATCTGGAGCAAACAATAAACTTCTTCTGTGCGGAAACCCAACGCGAACATCTGGAACATTCTATGATTCACATACCAGAGACAGGGCACTGTATAAATGCCATACTGTATCATCTGTCGACAGTAGCAGAACGAACAAAGAAAATATTGATTCGCTAATAAGAAAGTATGGATGGGATTCGAATGTGGTTCGTGTCCGTGTTCGTGGAGAATTCCCAGAGCAGGAAGATGATGTATTCATCCGATTGTCATGGATAGAGAGCTCTATCAATACAGAGTTGGAGCCGGAGACAGCAAAGGCACTGGGATGTTTCTTTGATGACAAAGGGAGGAAGATCATTGACCGCAATGGAGTGGACAGTATCGATATTGGATGCGACGTTGCTCGATTTGGAGATGACCGGACAGTCATAGGATATAAGATTAACGAGGTTGCGAAAATCTTCAAGAAGTACAACGGACAGGACACTACATGGACTGCTGGTAATATATGCAGGCTCTACAACTCACTGGTCGATTTGTACAAATTTAAGAAAAAAATTTATGTGAAGATCGATGATGGCGGAGTGGGCGGAGGAGTAACAGATCAGCTTCGTGAGATTAAGCGTAGGGAACCGGAACGCTATAAAATGATGGAGATTGTTCCGATCCATTTCGGACAGCCTATCAAACATAAATATTACTATGACACGACTACCTACATGATGGGAATTATTCGTGAAATGCTTGAACCTTTCGATGATGCAGGAAACCCAAGGCAACCGACACTGGTGTTGCCTAATGACGATGATCTGGTCGGACAATTGTCATGTAGAAAGTATTCCTATGTCGGAGGAAAAATTAAGGTTGAGAGTAAGAAAGAGATGAAAGAGCGGGGATTATCTTCCCCGGACGAAGCCGATTGCATGTTGCTTACGTGCTTTCCGGTTAAGAGAAAGGTCAGTTAAGTGAAAGGGGAGGTAGAAATGCCTGAGAGTAAAGGAGCTGCTGTGAAAGCGTCAGTCATCAGCTCGATTGAAAAAGCAGACGCATCTACTCAGTTGGATCCGAAAGAAGAACGCCTTGCTTCGGAATGGGTGGAACCAGACGTTGATCTGAGAGGGCTTGGTGAGATGGTCGATAATTCAGCTATCCTTCCACAGTGCATCAGAGCATACAAAAATAATATCGCAGGTTACGGAATCGGTATTAAATACATCAACGATGATCAGGAAGATACTTCAGAGGCGCAGGCTGAGTGGGAAATGCTTCAGAATATCGTCAATCTGTTTACTATAGAGCAGGACACAAAGGAAATCTTTGAGGATATCATCGAAGCTCGTGAGACTTTTGGTATATCTTACTGCGAGGTTATCCGAGACAAGGACGGCAATGTAATTCAGCTGGAGTTTATCCGAGACACACCGTCAATCCGAAAGAGCAAGCCGATGGAGAAAACGTCTACCGTGTATAACTATAAGGGCAGAAAGGTACTCAGACAAAAGAGATTCTGTAGGTATAAGCAGGAAATCAACGGGAAAACAGTATATTTTCGCGAGTTTGGAGATCTTCGAGAGATGGATAGCAGAAGCGGAAAGTTCGGGAAGACGCAGCCTGAATATCGAGCCAATGAGTTGATGGAGTTTCCGATCGGGACCGACATATATGGTAAGGTGCGGTGGATTGGACAGATTCTTGGCTGTGATGGTTCCCGTAGGGCTGAGCACCTGAACAATAACTACTTCATCAATGGTAGACATACACCTCTGCTGATTGCAATTAAGGGTGGAACGCTGACAGATGGAAGCCGGTCGAGACTTCAGGCGTATATGGATGGAGTACGAGGGGCAGCTGGACAACATAAATTCCTCATTCTCGAGACAGAGCCTACGGATACAGATTTCGATGTAAAGCAGCCAGAGATTGAAATCAAAGATCTGGCCAGTATTCTACAAAAGGATGAACTGTTCCAGGAGTATATAGAGAACAGCCGCATGAGGGTGCAGAGTGCATTCAACCTTCCGGATCTCTATGTTGGATACACTAGAGATTTCAACCGTGCCACTGCGCAGGCTGCGATTGAGATTACAGAGAAGCAAGTATTTCAGCCGGAGAGAGCTTCTCTGGCATGGACAATCAATCACAGATTGCTGAATGGTTATGAATTGAAATTCTGTGAAATTGAGTTCAAAGGACCTGAGATGACCAATACTGATGACCTGTACAAGATTCTGACGGTAGCTGAGAAAGCCGGAGGTTTGACACCGAACAAAGCAAAACAGGTAGCAGCTTCGGCAATGGGCGAAACGTCAGAGGATTACAACGGCGAGTGGGGCAACATCCCACTGGCAATCACTCAGCAGCAGGAAGCTAAGGAAAAGGCCAGGGAGCGAGAAGAACAGATCAAGGCAAATCTTATATATTCAAAGGGAATAAACGTGGATTCACAAACACTGGAAGATCTGGATGGACAGATCGGAAAAGCAGTAAAGGGTGGAGAGAACGATGAAGTGGTAGCTGTTATGAAGGCAGTGCGCAAGGTCCTTCTGGATATTCAGAAAGGGTGATGTCTATGGAATTGGATGTGAATAGTTTGGTAGGTGCGATTGATGCATATATTCTGAAATCAGACAAAGACTTAGAGGATCAGCTAAGTGCTGAAGGGTTTGTAGAAGCTAGAACGGCGGTTGAATGCGTTGCCACTATTGAGGACGGAATCACAGAAGCAGTTACCAACCATGTAGATCACATTCTGGATCAGCTGGCTGGTTGCGATAATATTGCAGATTTCTTTGAACGTCTTTGGCCGGACACATGTTCAGAGGAAGAATTGGTAAAAGCTCTTTATGATTTGGTATTTGCAGAATTTCAGAATATGATGAACAATTGCACGGTGGCATGGATCATGAGCACAGATGCTGAACTTGCAGAAGCCATTGAACCAATACTGTCAAATCCTGCGGTTGGTTTCATTCACGGATGGAGCCAGCAGCTTGCTAATATCATGAATCTTAGGACGAAGGACGATATTGAAAAAATCCTTCTGGATGCACAGAAGAATGCACTTAGTATTGATGATGTGTCCGAAATGATAGCAGACAGTGGCATCCGGGAATATGGCTATCGGAGCAGAAGCGTTGCTCTGACGGAAGTACTCAGAGTTGAAGAATACTCCCATCAGGAAGCGAGGGTGCAGAATCCTTCTTGCTATGCAAAAAAGTGGCGGCATGTGCTGTCTGTTCATCCAAGGGAAAACCACATGGCTATGGATGGGCAGCAGGTATTCAAAAGGGAAGCATTCACCCTAGTTGGGAGAGATGGTGCAACATATCATCCGCAGTGTCCGAGAGATACTTGCCTTCCTGCTGGAGAGTCAATCAACTGCCACTGTATTACAGACGATGTTGTGGATAAAGAAATCCTTGGAATGTCGTTAGAAGAAAGACTTTCAATCCGGCAGAAATGTATTGACGAGGTGAATGCTGAATACGCTGAATTCGAGATATGGTTTGAAAATGAGTACGGAGACGACGTGGAGTGGACAGAATACAATCGAATTTACGAGGAATGGAGGAATGGAAACGCATGATATCTCCGAAGCAGCACGGCACGAGAGCTCCGTGCTTTTTAATATCTAAAATCACAAAATATTGCAGAAAGGAGTGAAAATAGTGCCGCAGAAAATTGCAAAGTCTTATGCAATCAGCGATGCGAAGATTACTTTCGTTTCTCTGGTAGATAAGGCAGCGAACAAGCATGAGTTCCTTATCACAAAAGCCGCAGACGGACAGGCTGATTTTCAGAGCTTTGGCAGGATTATCAAATCAGATACAGAGAGCCATTATGTGACTGGAATTGTGTACGAACCGATGGTAGAAGATACTGACGGCAATTACATGACTGAAGAGGAAATCACAAAGGCTGCTCACTGGTTCATGAAGAATTCAGGAGAGGCAGATGTTCAGCACTGCTTCCAGAAAGCGGATGGTGTTGAGGTTGTGGAGTCCTATGTTGCGAAATGCGACATGGAGATTGAAGGGCAGACGATACAGAAAGGAACCTGGCTTATGACAATGGAAGTCACGGATGCAGATATCTGGGACAGCATCGAAAAAGGAGCCATTACAGGCTTCTCTATGGGTGGGAAAGGAGCATACAGCACCGTGGATGTAGATATCAGTGACCCTAATAAGCCGGTGGTTACTAAAGCCGACACACAGAAGAAAGGCATTCTGAAACAGCTTGCTAAGCTGTTTGGAATGGATGTTGTCGAGAAAGGATCTGTTACAAAAGGAGCCGTGAGAGATTCTTACAATAAGCGAATCGTATCAGATAACTTCTGGACAGCTTATTACACATTATCAGATTACCTGCTGGATCAGTACAATCCAGCGACGGGGCGATGGGAGCAGGTCCATGATGAGACTGTGATCCGTGAAGCATTGGAAGACTTCAATGAAATTATTATTAATCTTCTTGCCGACTCTGATGGGGTGTTTAAATCCATCGAGAAGGCTGGTAAGTCATTGAGCACCAAGAACAAAGAAACCCTGCAGGGCATTCACGACAGCCTTGGAGAGTTCCTTTCAAAATTTGAAGAACAGGAGGAAGATGACGTGACAAAACAGGAGATTCAGGAAATTGTTAAATCCGCAGTACAGGAGGCTATGGCCACTATAACAACAGCACAGAATGTCACTGCTGTGGATCCGATACAGAAAGCAGTTGCGCCGGCAGCAGAACCTCAGAAGGAAGAGCCGATTACCAAGGCTGGTATCCAAAAAATGATTGATGCCGCAATCAGAAAGGCAACCGGAGAGGAAGAACCGGAAGAAGACGAAGAGCCTGATATCGAGGGAATGGTAAATAAGGCTGTTGGAGAGGCCCTGGCCAAGTTTATTACTGGCGGAAACACCACAAACCTCAATGGGGCTGGTAGTGAAGTACACAAATCCGATGAATCTGAGCATTACCTTCACGGATTTATTTAAGAAAAGGAGGATTAGAGCATGCCTTTATTGAGAACAAACAAACAAATTGTGAAAGATGGCGCGGTTACTACTTCTGTTGTAACCAGCGGTCTGCTCCAGCCGTATCAGGCTAAGAAGTTCCTTCGGCAGACTTTTGATGCAACTCCCCTTATGGGAGCCATCAGACACGAGACAAGAACTGAGAGAAAAGGGGAGATTGACAAGATTGGAGTGGGAAGACGCCTTCTGCGTCGCAAGGTAGAAAACACCGATGATGGATACAGAGCAAAACCGAACTTCGGTTCCATTGAGTATTCTTGCAACCCGGTACGTCTTCCGTGGGAAATTACTGAGGATACTCTCAGAGAGAACATCGAAGGAGAAGATCTTGAGACTACGATAACCAATCTGATGACTACTCAGATTGGTGTAGATTCTGAGGATCTTATCATCAACGGTGATGAAGCTACTTCTTCAGAAAATCCTGATTACGATTTTCTGAAGTTGGACGATGGAGTAATCAAACAGGTTTCTACCGGAGGCCATATTCTGGATGTGACTGGATCTTCTAATATGGAACTGGAAATGTTCTACAAAGCTGTGGCATCCATCCCGAATAAATACAACAACGGAAAACTTCGCTGGCTCATGTCTCCAACCAGAGCACAACAGTGGGAGCTGTTCCTTCTGAACAAGGTTATTAACGCTGGTGGCGCTGTTCCGGAAGCGCTTTACAAGAGTCCGGTTGCAATTCCTTCTATGCAGGTTCCGAACCTTGCAGATGATATTGTAATTCTTATCGATCCAAAGAACATTACTGAGGTTAATACCTACACCGTAAAAATCCGTAAGGACGCAACCTCTAAGGATGCAATTATGCAGGATAAACGCTTCTATGTTGTTCACTTCGACCTTGATACTCTTATCGAGGAACTGGATGCAACTGCAATTATCAAAGGACTGCCGGCATACACATTCTCATAAGGAGGTATTGAACATGAAATTACATGCAAACGATCTTGGAACATGTGGAGTATCACAGGCATTTTATGCAGGTACCGTCAAGTTTGATACAGAGGGGATTGCGGACGGTGTAAAAATCTGTGATATCCCTAAGGGACTTATTTTTACCAAGGCAGTAGCCAAGGTTAAAACCGCATTCAATGCAGCTACCACGAATGTGCTTACTGTTGGTTTCAACACAGACAAAAACGAACTGATTGGCGCCAGCGATATCACGGAAGGTACCGCTGGTACATACGTAAAAGAGATCTGGGTAGAGGGTGGAACCAACGATGCTATTTATGCAAAATACACTCAGACCGGTGCCGCAGCTACAGCTGGCGAAGCAGAAATCTACTTGATGGTTGTACCGGCGCCGATCGATTAAGGAGGTGCTTCATGTATCATCTTAGACTTATAAAAGGATTGTCGTATACTGGTGCTGTAAGCGCGTCTAAAGAGCATCCTGACGTTTTTACACCTGATCAGGAGAAATACTCGAAGGCTATGAAAAGTGGGTATTTTGAGGATCTCACGGGGCATGAAGATAATCTCAGTGTTCCTGGTTTTGAAGATGAAAGAATTGATGATGCGCAGGGAGCAGAAGCATCTACTTCCGAGGAAAAATTTTCCGAAATGAGCGTTGAGAATCTCAAATCTTACGCTTCCTTGAATGGAATTAATCTTGGCTCTGCAAAGAAGAAAGATGATATCATCCAAAAAATCGAGGAGGCTGAGGACCACGCCGCGGAGGTAAGAGATTCTTTGAGATGAGAAGGGGGGGGATGGCATGCAAAGACCGTGGATTTCTCCTGATGATGTAAAAGAGTATACCGATTATCCTGAAGTTGCAGAACGGTCAGAAGGAAAACTGAAACAGGATATTTTACGGGCAGAGATGAAGATTATTAAAATCACAAATAATCGTTTTGACGATGATGAGAAATATCCAGAAATCCCGGAACAGGTTAAGCTTGCCACTATTCTTGTGGCAGAAGCTTATGCCAAAAATCTGGTGGAACGCGCAACAAAGAAAATCAAGAGCGAAACTTTTGATGATTACAGTTACGAACTCACAGAAACCAAGGATATTGATATTTCGGGATTGGATCTGGACGAGCTGCTTGCAGATTTTGTTATTCAATCAAGAGGAAATATGCATTTTCGCATGACAGCGATTTAGGAGATGCCTATGTTTGAAGATTTTATGAACCACAGATGCAACATATACCATCTGGAAGATGGCACTGTGGACGTTGGATACGGAATCAAAGAAAGAACCGTCAAAAAGACTGGAAGCACAGCGGCAATTATAGAGCAGCCATGCCATTTCCATACAAAGGTCGGAGATACGGTTCGCATAGTTCAAAATGAACCCTTCAGCTCTGCTGACGGAGAAATTAAGTTATCCCTGCCAGCAGGCGTAGACATTCGCAAAAATGATACGGTGGAGGACTGTGACAACGGATTGAAATACCGTGCCGGAATCCCCCGTGCGGTGCATGGAAACCACCACATTATCGTGGAGCTGTACCGGGAAGGAGGAATTAAAGCGGCATTATGATTGATGTTAGCGAGCTGGAAGCATTTGCCAGAAAGTGCGAAGCAATGCAGGCAGATTTGAAACCGTATGCAGGAAAAACGCTGGAAGAGATCGGCGAAGAATTTCTTGATATTGTGCAGGCGCAGATACAGGGCGCTCACAATGTTGATAAGGGTACACTGTTGGGGTCATTTACGAAAGGCGGAGCCGGTAATATTTTCCAGTTGGATATGGGAGCATTGACGTTGACGATAGGAACCGATGTCTATTACGCAAAATGGGTGAACAAAGGTCATGGACAGCAACCGGGCCGATTTATCCCGGGCGTATGGGAAGGTTCACATTTCAGATATATTCCCGGTGCAAAGACCGGAATGGTACTGAAAGCGTCGGCGGTTCGAGGCTCCCATTTCTTTGATAAATCAGTAGAAGTGCTTGAGCGAATGTTCCCAGAAATGGCGAAGTCGGCGTTCGAGCAATTTTTCAATCGATATTTTTCATAAGAGGTGAGCAATGGAATCAGGAATCACAATAGAGCTTGAACAGAGCTTTGCTTCTGTAGTCCGGTATATCCAGAACAAAGCGGATAACAACGCCGCGCTGTATTTTGATGATCTGCCGGAAGCCTTTGCTGTTCCATCTTTGTATTTTCCGGTTCCGAGAACAGATACCAGAAAGGTAACGTTCAGCACATACCTTACGACATTGTATCTTGATACATGGTTCATGGAAGCCACAGACTGGCAGGCGTATGCTGATGCAGCTACGGTGCGTGACAGCCTGATGATGGATGAATGCAAGGTAAATCTGATGAAAAAGGACGGTACATTGGACGATAAATATATTCGTCTTACGGATCCGTCCACATCATCAGTTGATACAGGAATAGTAAAAATGACCTGCGCCATAAAACATTACTATTCTTTGAACCGGGAAACCGGCGGCGCAGTAAATAAAATCAATATATCCGGACTTTTCGGAACAGACGCAACGTATCAGGCATGGTACAAGGCAACTGAAGAGCTACGGAAAGAACAGGAGGTACAACACAAATGTCTACAAGACGTATTGAACAGGCTGTAGTGGAGCCTGCGGAAACTGTGAAGCAGGAAACTAAATTCAGAGTGGACAAGTTGCGCGCAAAGTGTATGCAACTTTTTCATGTCACAAGCAGCACCTTTGATGGTGCTATGTATGGTTGCACAGCAACCGAAATGACCATTAGTGAAGCACAGGCCAGAATCGACAAATGGCTTGGAAAGGAGTGATAAAACATGGCAGGAGGTACTTTTAATTTATCCTCACCGAAGGTAAGACCGGGTACTTATGCCAATACCAAGAACGGCAAGCAGCCAACAACGGCTACAGTGCCGTCCGGCATTGCTATCATTCCACTGATCGGATACGACTGGGGACCGAGAGGGGAAATGATTCATCTGACAAATGAATCACCGGATGCCGCGAAGACAAAATTCGGACGTTCTATTTACGACGACAACGGATTTATGCTGATGCTTCAGCTCATGTTCCTGAATGTTACTGAAGTATATACATATATCGCAGGCGGCGGAGAAAAGGCAAAAGGAACTATTACCTTAAAAAGCGGTACCGGCAATGTAACCGCAAAATATCCGGGGTCACTTGGAAATAAACTAAAAATTGTTTCTGTAGCAAACCCGGAGGGAGGCTTCGATGTGTCCGTTGTTCTTGACGGATCCGAAGTTGAACTGATTGAGGGAGCAAAAAAGGTTGCGGATCTGAAATCCGACTATGTGGATTTCTCTGGAGACGGCGAGCTGGTTGCCTTTGCATCCGCTTCCTTGAACGGAGGAACTGAGGAGGCATCTAAAACGAATGCTTCTGTAGCAACGTTCCTCGATATGGCAGAGAAGATCAAGTTCAACTATATGGCATTGCCGACCAGCGACGCGTCTCTGATCACTGCTGCTGTGACGAAGATTAAATATATTCGTAATTCAATCGGCTGGAAATGCGGTCTTGTTGTTGCAAACTCTGCATCGGATTATGAGAATATTTACAATCTGACAAACAGCTTTGAGTATGCCGGCGTGAAGCTGACCACAGAGCAGGCTACAGCATGGCTGGCAGGCGCAGCGACAGCAGCAGGCTACACAACTTCTCTTACATACACTACAGTTACCGGGGCCACTGGAATCGTGGGACAGAAAACAAACGAGGAATCCATTCAGGCTATCAATAACGGAGAAACATTCTTCACTGTCAGCGAATCCGGTAACGTTATTCTGGAATATGATGTGAACTCTAAGGTCACATTCACACAGGATGATCCGACCGACATTCTGAAAGGTCGCCCTTGTAGAGTATATGACAGTTTTGCAAACGAACTGCTTCTTACATTTGTGCCGGGTAGATTCAGCAACGATCCTACCGGCTGGACTGTCATGGAAGGGCTGGGACGAGCAATTTTAAAAGATTTCCTGAAAGATGGAGCAATTCAGAATGTAGACGAAGAAAACGATTTTGTCGTGGACCGAGGAGCTTCTGTTGGTGATAGCGCATATATTACCTGTGGCATTCAGCCGGTGGATTCTACTGAGAAGTATTATTTTACAACCATTGCCCGGTAAAGAAAGGAGATTATTATGGCAGGACGTGTAAATAAAAGTCCTCTCTGTGCAAGAGAGGGAAAGATTTATATTGACGGTGCTCTTGTGGCTGATTCCTGCAAGTTTCAGTTATACGTTACCCCAAAAGTGTGGGAAGGTAAGACGCTGAGCGAAAAAGGAACGAACCGTCGCTGGATCGGGTATGACATCACAGGTACTCTGGAACAGTGGAAAACAACAAATCTGTGGAAGAAAAAAGTGCTTGATTATATCAAGACCGGCAAGACACCGGAGTTTAAAATTCAGGGAATCTGCGAGGATAAGTATTCCGACTATTACGACAAAAACAAAGGTGATTCCGTTACTGCGATTGGCTGCGTAATTACAGGCAAGATCGCTCTTATGGATCTGGACACCGATGGAGATGTTGTAAAAGATTCTATTGAATTTGGCGCAAAAGATCTTGCGTAGTATAAGGGCATGAAGTATGGGGAGAGCAGTGGCTCTCCCTTAAATTTTTGGGAAAATCAATCATATGGAGGACAACAGATATGGATATGAATTTAAAAGCATTTATGAAAGCAGAGTTAAAAGAGAGAGGAACTGTGGAGTTTCCAGGCGTGGCTACATTCACTGACGAAAAAGGGAATCCGGTGCCTTTCATCATTAAACAGCTCTCTATGAAAGAAATCAAAGAGATCCGAAACCTGTATAAAACCACAGAAATTTTCAGAGACAAAAAGAACGCCAACAGACCGGTTATTGAGAATGGACAGGTTGTTGTTCGCAAGGATTATGACGCTGAGAGAGCAGGCCTGCATATCATGGTTGACGCATTTGTTCAGCCGAAACTTGATGATCCTGAACTTATGGAGTTTTATAAGGTGAATGACCGTCTGGATATGCCGGAAACGCTTTTTGCAGATAGAGATGATTTCCGCTATGCGAACAAGTGTGTTATGGAAGCGTGCGGTCTTGCAGCGAAACAGGACGAGGAAGAGACTGTTAAAAACTTAAAAAACTAATGTCTGGTGCGGTACAGACACCAGACGGCACAGACTGGCAGTATGCTCATATCCTTTGGCAAAAGAGAGGGTTACGCATGGAAGAATTTGCCGAAATGCCAAGAAATGTGCAACTGGCCTATATCGCATCAGAAAGACTTGCTGATGATTATCCTATCGAATCCTCCGACAGATTGGCAAAGGTCTATATAAAGACAACTTAGTGGAGGTATTGTATGAGTGATGTTTCTGTTAGGCTTACATTACAAGAAGATGTAAGCTCAAAACTTTCCCGCGTTTCCTCCGCAGCAAGGACATCTGTAACACAATTACAGCAGGCGGGACAACAGATTGACCGGGCATTCAGCAGTAATTCACCTGAGCAATTTGCCAGCAGTCTTGGAAATGCAATGGATAGGGCAGCAAGCAGCATGGATTCTCTCGGAGATTCCGTTGGACAGGCAATGGAAGAACTGGAGCAAAGCTCCGCTGTTGATTTTTCTGAGGGATTTGAAAATGCTGCGGACGGTGCCGACGAGCTTACTAGGGCAGCAGAGGATGCAGGGGAGAGTATTGACAGCCTATCGGAATCCACTGAAAGCCTTGGAGACAGCGTAGATGGTCTGGGCGACGGAGACGGTCTCGACAATTTGGGAGAGAGCGCAGAAGAAGCCGGATCAAGCATGGGGGAAGCGGAAGGAAAGGCAAATAGCCTCGCAGATTCCCTAAAGAAATTATTTGCAGTCATATCAATGGCTGCCGTATTAAGCCAGGTCGGAAAGTATGCTTCGGACGCTATAGACATCGGCAAAGATTATACAGCTATGATGTCAGAAGTACAGGCGCTGTCTGGGGCAACCGGTAGCGATCTGGCTTTACTTGAAAACACAGCCAGAGAATATGGAGCAACAACCGTATTCTCGGCAACAGAGGCGGCAGAGGCATTAAAATATATGTCCCTTGCCGGCTGGGACGCTCAACAATCATCATCTGCATTGGGCGGCGTTTTAAATCTTGCAGCTGCAGGCGGTATGGAACTTGGTCAGGCATCCGACATGGTTACTGATTATCTTTCTGCTTTCGGAATGCAGGCGCAGGATTCAGCATACTTTGCCGATATGCTGGCGTATGCACAGGCAAACAGTAATACATCTGCTGAACAACTCGGCGAGGCGTACCGTAACAGTGCGGCGAACCTGAATGCAGCAGGGCAGGATGTGGAAACCGTAACATCCATGTTGGAAGCAATGGCAAATCAGGGCTATAAAGGTTCTGAAGCAGGTACGGCACTTACTGCCGTAATGCGAGACATCACAAACAACATGGAAGATGGTGCTATCAAGATTGGCGATACTTCGGTGGCTGTGTCAGATGCACAGGGTAACTTCCGAGATCTTACAGATATTCTGCTGGACGTAGAAAAAGCAACAGATGGAATGGGAGAAGCTGAGAGAGCTGCGGCACTTGGAGCTACATTCACTGCGGATTCTACGAAAGGTCTGAACTTAATGCTGAATGAGGGCATTGAGAACATAGCAGGATACGAGGAGGCGTTGAGAAGTTCAACCGGTGCGGCTTCTGATATGGCAGATACTATGAACGACAATCTCACAGGCGATATGGCGAACATGAACAGCGCATTTGAAGAAATGCAGCTACAAACATTTGAAGCCATGGAAGCGCCACTGAGAGAGGGCGTGCAGTATCTTACCAGCACCATTATCCCAATTCTTACAGAATGGGTACCGAGTGCGTTTGAATCATTTGTCAATGGAGCAAATAAACTTGGAAATGCACTGAAACCGTTGTTTGAAACGATACTGAAAAATCCGCAGGCAATATCCGGGGCACTTACAAGCCTTGGAACCGGATTTCTTGCAATGAAAACGGTATCTACTGGAATGAATATTGCAAAGGCCGTTACTGACGCAGGCAGTCTGACAGGCGCACTGGGGAAATTTGCTGGATCACTTTTTAGCAATCCTTGGGCGGCAGGCGCAGCGGCAGCGGTTGCCGCGGTTACTGCTGTAGGAGTGGCACTCCACGAATACAGCGAAATGAATATTGACAGCAACCTACAGGCACATTTTGGCACTGTAGAGCTGGATGATTCTCAGATTAAAGATTTTGCTTCTCGTGTAATCAATGCGGAGTGGCTTGTAAATATCAATGCAGCACTGGGACATTTTGACAATGCGGAAGAGCTGGTGCAGCAGGCAGAGGATGCCTTGAAGCAGAACGATACGCTTGAGTGGAGAGCGATGGTTGGCATTTCACTGACCGAAGACGAGCAATCCACATATATGTCCAATATCGAGACCTTTACAACCAACATTGAACAGGCTCTTTCAGAACAGACGCTTGCAGCGAAAATGACCGTCAAAGAGTTTGGCATCAAAATGGCGGACGGTTCCAGCCTTGGTTCTCAGATTGAGAAATGGGCGGAACAGGATCTCGGAGATATGCAGTATCTGTCGGCCGGTCTTACGAATCTGGTACAGAATGCTTTGCAAGACGGAATCATTGATGTTGACGAGCAGGCTGCCATTGATGAATTGCAGACCAAGATTAACAATATCATGCAAGGCTGGCAGGAAGCGGAAGCACAAGCCGAAATGGACGTGCTGACGCAGAAATACGGTAGGCTATCGGGCAAGGATCTGACAGACGACACTTTTACAAAAGTTGTGGAGGAAGTCGGAAAGCAGAGAGAAACTGCAACGGCAGCACTGGAGGAATCTGAAAAGAAGCTGTACACCACGCTTAATGCGCTGAACAGGCCAGATGCAAACGGCGTGCAGAGAATTTCTGATTCAGAGCTGGCAAATTACAAAGAGCAGGCAGGATATGCAGCAAGAAATAATGAAGCTGCTATGCTCGGAAACAGTGTTCAGTTTGAAACAAACACACTGTCGGACGCTTATGGAGAAAAACTTCAGGAGAACTATTCGGCTATCCAGACGAATACGGATAACTTTCTGAAAAATGCGAATACATATCTGCAAAATCAGGACTATGGGGCACTGGCAGATTCACTAGCATGGGGATTTAATGCTTCCGTGCAGTCCGCAAACCTGTATGAAGAAATCATGGGTAGTGATCAGGCAGCAATGCAGGACATCTACAAAGCCATGAAGCCGGACGTTGACAGCATGACAGGGCTGATTGATGAATACCGGGAAATGGGACAGGCTATACCTCGAGATGTCATGCAGGCGTTCAACGACGCTATGATGGTTGGTGCTGCGGCCGGAGATGCGGACGCTGCATGGCAGGTGTTCGCAAGTCAGATGGTAGCTGATCCAGCGAATGCAGCATTGGTACAGGCAATTCAGGAAGGAACGGTAAACGTACCGGATGAATTGCGGACGGCAATCGAGAGGGCTACTGCGGAAACCACCACTGATCCGGTGACAATCGAAGGTATGCAGGCGGACGTCGAGGATATAGAAGTCAACGAGGCTCATGTCCAAGAACTGATCGACACTGCATTTGAAGGCCTCACCTATGTGGGAACCACAACTCTTGATGGCGGGGAAATTGCATTGCAGTACACCGTCAATGAGGGTGAAACGCTTTCGGGAATCATGGAGCAATATGGTGTAGTCTGGTCAAAAGTAAAAGACCAGATTGAAGCTGCCAATCCAGATATAGACGACCTGAATTTGATTTATCCAGATCAGGTTATCAATATCCCGGAGGCAATCGTTGAAGCAGCAAGCGTGGACGCAAGTCAAGTTGGCGAAGCTGCCAAAGAAGCTGCAGAGAATGAAACAGCAGGAACTATCGAAGAAGAACAGCAGGTTCAGAATACGCTGACGGACGGCGGCGTTGACGGATCGCAGGTAGGACAGGCAGCGGAGCAGGCGGCAAAGAACGAAACCGGGGAAACCCTGAAACGTGAACAGCCGACGGAAACCACTCTAACAAATGCTGGCGTAGATGATTCTCAGGTGACACAGGCAGCGGCGGAAAAAGAGACTGCTTCTGAACCGAAAGAGCAGCAGGTGCCAACGACTATTAAATTTGAGGTTGCAAGCCTTGATGATAGTGCTCTTGCATCTGCAATTTCTGAAAAACTCAAACAGGGCGAAGCGGTGCCAGTAGACGTACCTGCAAATGTAACCATTAAAGCCGGAACGATTGACAGTGCTGGATTATCTGGAGAGATTACATCGCAGCTCGGGGAACAGCCGGCAGTACCAGTAACCGTACCAGCGAATGTCACAGTAACGGCAGGAACTATAGATCATACACAGGCTTTGGCTTCCACACAGGAAGATGTTCTTGCAACTTTTGCAGTACCTTTTCCAACACCTGGGACTGTGGATGTAACGCTTGCAAAGGGAACCGACAACATTGCGGCACTTTATGCAGAGGTAGGTGGTCTTGTGCGGAGCGCATGGGCTTCACCTTATTCTGCGTCTGGAGTAGTAAATGTAACACTGACAGCAAATTATTCTCTTGCGAACCCGACAAAGACAATCAGCTTTGGCGGCGGGGCAACTGGATCTGCAACAGTATCTGCTTCGCTTCATGCTCTTGGGGGTATCTTTGATGAACCGCATTTGGGTATTGTAGCAGAAGCCGGGCCAGAATCCATTATCCCTCTGGACGGTTCAGACCGTTCCTTATCACTGTTTGAGCAGACTGGTGAAATGCTTGGCGTTCTGAATAGTGGCGAGGGAAAGAGTGTGGAAGCACCAGTGCAAACAGTAAATGCACCTCATAGCTTGTCACAGCCTGTAGGAAGCCCTCAAACCAGTGAAAGGGTAATTAGGTTAGAGATAGGCGGACAGGGCAGTATAAACGTTTCTGGAAGCGGAGTTTCAAAAGAGAAGATTGTAGACGCTATGATGGAAAACCTGCGAGATGTATTTATGAATATCGTGCAACAGGAAATTATTGAGGAAGGAGAAGGGGCGTATGAGTTTTAAAGCTTCCAAGTATACGATCTGGATGAATTACGACAACGATAAGAAGCAGTATCAAGTCCCGATGAATCCGGAATCAATACAGATCAAAATAGATGGCAAGGCGGTCACTTCTGACATTGACCGTCTTGGCACTTTACTTCACAAGGGGAAGAGAGGACCGATGCAAATAAGCTGGTCTTCTTACTTTCCGGCAACCTATGGCAGCTATTGTACTTGCCAGAAAAAGAATTTCAAAACGCCACAGACCATGCACAAATGGATTCTGGCACTTATGAATGCAGCAAATCCACTGCATTTAGTCTTTTCTGGGGCATTCAGCTTGAACATATATGCTGTGATAACCAGCTATACCGCTACGGAAGAGGGTGGTGATGTTGGAACAATCAGCTATTCTATCACGCTGAAAGAGTATCGGTCAGTAACCATAAAGAAATACACGAAGCCGAACACCAAGAAAAAAGCTCCGGCAAAACAGACAAAAACAAAGAAAAGGGTAAATAACACCCAGAAGAAAAAGACTTACAAAATCAAACAGGGCGACTGCCTGTGGAATATTGCGAAAAGGTATTATGGAGACGGCAAAAAATGCACCAAAATCTATAATGCCAATAAGAGCGTGCTGAACAAAGCTGCAAAAAAACATGGATATTCTAACTGCCGGAATGGAAATCTGATTTTTCCCGGCACGACGATCACAATACCGTAGGAGGCGTTATGGCAGATTACAAGTTGAAATTTATGATAGGCAGAGGGAAAACCTTTTACGATTATAGCGAGTTGGTTTCTTCTGTTACGGTATCCGGCAGGAAAGGCGCTGCACCAAGGAGTATTTCTGCTGTTCTGTTTGATTCGGAAGGGTATGCAATGAAACGAGCTTCTGTAGACTGTGGAAGCGGCCAGACTTGCGTGCTGTACCTGGATGGCAAAGAGATTTTTCGAGGGCTGCTTATGACGGAAACAAAGAGCAGTGCCCGGAAACTCACCCTAAAGGCGTGGGACAACTGCATATACCTCAGCAACAGCAAAGATTCTTTCAGCTACAAGAAGAAAACGGCAACTCAGATCTTTAAAGATTGCTGCAAGCGAGCTGGCTTGACGGTTGGCAGTGCAGTAGATACCGGAAAGAAAATATCAGAGCTTGTAAAATCCAATTCCACATACTGGGACGTGATTCAAGAGGCTCTGAGTGAAACGTACAAATCAACCGGCAGACGGTATTATGTCAGATCTGAAAAAGGGAAAATATATCTCTGGCAGAGAAAAGATGTGAATACCATGCCGGAACTGAGCGTTGCGACCAATACGGAAAGTTATGAGCAGACACGCTCCATTTATGACGCCAGAACTCGGATAAAGCTGATTACATCCAAAAATAAAACCAAGAAATCGTATACCAATAAGGAATTGGAGAAGAAAATTGGTAAGTTTGCAGATGTTCAGTCGGTGGACAATGATGCAAGCGCAACGGAGCTAAACCAGAAAATTGCGACCTTCAAAGAAGAGAAGAGCGTAGTGGCACAGTCCTTAACATGGACTGGCACAGGGGATATTTCAGTAATTTCGGGCGGCTGCGTTCATGTGAAAATCAGTGCATTAGGGCTGACAAAGGTAATGTATGTTGATGAAGATACCCATACATTCGAGAATGGAAAGCACCAAATGAAACTGAAATTGAATTATGTACCCGACTACAAATCCAGCAATGGTTCTTCGGGCAAAGGAAATAGCAGCTCATGGAATAAAAAGTATCAGGTAACGGCGCGGAACGGGTTACGCATAAGAAAAGAACCGAATGGTACGATTCTTACAGCGATTCCGTATGGAGAAACCGCAGAGGGAGACGGAAAGTCTAAAAACGGTTGGTTCCATGTGAGGTATAAAGGCACTACAGGATATTCTTATTCTGGTTATCTGAAAGAAATCTAACAGGAGGCGTTATGGAAGCTACATCAATTAAGCAACTGATCCAGCAGATGGTGCAACCGTATGTTCCGAAAATGGTAATCGGAGCGGTGACAAGCGTAGATCCTTTGCAGGTGACGTTGCAAAATGATATAAATATAAACCTGTCGGCGATTTCCTTAACGGTACCCGACAGGCTGAAACCTTTAGATGTGGGCGAGCATTTTTATATGTTCGCCTTTAATAATGGAAAATCATATTACATGATGGACAGGGTGTGAGAATATGGACGAGGAATTAGACGAAATTGTCAGCGTTCCTTTTGACGAGGACGATATAGACGAATCAAATCAGGTATATCGCACCTATAAGATGGATTTTGAGAGAAAACGAATTGGCGGAATGATAGATGGGAAGGAAGCTGTGGTACAGGCTATCTGGAAAATTCTGTCAACAACCCGGTTCGCTCATTTAATCTATGACGACCAGTATGGGTGTGATTTTTTCAACAAGATAAATGACAGTGGACTTACGGAGGACTTTTTGGAATCCGATATGCCGGCAATGCTGGAGGAAGCGTTGCTTTACGACGAAAGAGTGACCGGCGTTTCCGATTTTTCGTATGAGATCATTTCTCACGATAGCGTTCATGTGTCATTTGCAGCAAGTACCATTTATGGAGATATTGAGGTAGAGGGGGCGATAGCAGATGGCGATTAAAAATATCGGAGAGCTTGGGCTTGATGAAATTACGGAAGATTATCTGATGGCAGAGTGCGAAGATATGGGAGCAGAACTTGGCGTGGACACGAACCAAGGCAGTATATATCGGGACGCTTCCGATGGACACATTATCCGAGTGGCAAAGTTTTTTAATGATCTTGCCACTGTGAATGAGATTCTTTCTATCACGACATGCACAGGCGATGTTCTGACCGAGAAAATGATGGAACGTGGAATGGCACGAAACCCTCCAGCAGATACCGCAGCTACATATTATGTGGAATTTGTGGGCGCAGAGCCGCAGGTTGGCGACCTTATGAGCTGTGACGATCATTTCTTTACGGCGCAAAAGTTGGAAAATAGATGGGTGATCGTATCCGAAGAAACTGGTACAGATATGAACACTTTGGTTCCGGGACTTCCGGTAATTCCAGATCAGGACGTTGATAATCTTATCAGCGCCACACTGAAAGAGATTGCAATACCGGCAGTGGATATGGAAGAGGACGATTCTGCGAGATCCAGATACATAGATAAGCTGTCCGGTCCGGCAGAAAATGGAAATAAGGTGCAGATACGATCGTGGTGCGAAGAAATTCAGGGCGTGGGGCGTACAAGAATCGTTCCGCTATGGAATGGAGATTGTACAGTTTTAGGAATTATCATTTCCACAGAGGGGACGGAGCCTGCAGAAAGTGTGATTAAGCTGGTGCAGGACACAATCGATCCTGGTGCACAGGGCTTTGGAGAGGGAAAAGCAACATTCGGATGTTTCTTCACCGCGGTTGCGGCAAAAAAACAGGAAATCAGTATAAAACTGGATGTGACCAAAAAAGCAGAGAGCACTTACAATAGTATTCAGACGAGCGTTTCCAATGCGGTTAAGGCCTATTTAAAGGAGCTTGCACTGAATTCTACGCAGGATGAAATTATTATCCGGTACAATAATATTGGAGCTTTAATATCCAACATTTCTGATATTGTAGACTTCGATAATTTGCTTGTGAATGGTGGAAAAGGAAATGTCACCTGCGATATATACCACGTTCCAGTAATCGGGGAGGTGGAGGTCAATGGAAGTCTTTAATAACCAGCAGCGGAGCGGATATGAAGAAATCGCGAGCTACGGCCCAAAATGGTGGACTGAGTTCAGAGAGATGGACGCAAATTACCGATTCGCAGGGTGGACACTGGATTTGATGGCATACTGGATGGAAAGAGTTGTGAATAACCAGTTTCCGGCAAATGCGGACGAAAGAACGATTACAACGGTATTTGAACCGGCACTTGGAATAGAACCCGAGCCAGATGAAACGTTGGAAGAACGGAGAAAGACGGTAGCTGCATATTGGTCAGGAACGGGAAAACTGTCGAAGACGGTTATCCAGTCAATCATCAAAGCCTATACCGGTTGCGAGAGTGAGTTATGGTGGAACGGAATAAAACTGCAAATCAGAATTTTCTGCGACGAGGACGAGCAGTTTTCGCAACGAAAGATCCATAATATTATTGGCCGGAGATACCCAGCGCACCTGTCGTTCACGATCCGAGACGTGATCTGCATATTTGTTTTGGAAGAACAGATTGCTTACAACAGGATAAGGCATAGGGCACAGCTCACATGGTGGGACGGAATACTGAACGGTTCCAATGCTCTTGATGGTAGCACCAATCTGAATCATTGGTATCCGACAGAGTTTCGCCCAGTTTATCCATTTGAAACAGTCGTAACTGAGAACTTTATAGCAGATCGAATTTTCCACCGGATTCCAGATATACATCATGAAAATATATTTAAGCCTTCCTTTTCCGTACGAAGTGATTTTGTATGGTGGGAAGGTTTTCTTGATGGAAACTTTTCTCTGGATGGAACAAGAAGGCTTGATTCTTGGTATCCGATGGAAACTTTTATCGGGCATAGGCTGTTTATCGGCAATCAGGAGGCTTTTGAAACGAAACAGTGTATTTCATTGCCTGCTATGATTACTGATGAGAAAGCTGATTTTAGAGGCATACAGAGGGTAATTATGGGCTGGCGTGACGGGAATAAGATTCTGGACGGCAACTGTTTGTTAGACGGGACTTTATTGCTTGATGCAGGAGAACCACCATATCTGCAGACAGTCCGGATCCGTGCGCCCGTTAAGCATGAAGAAGAGGTAGAGGTCACAATGGTTATTCCTTCACGGGCCGCAAGACTGGATGGAACGTGTAGGCTAGATGGAAGTGTAAAACTAAATTCAGGAAGGGAGGTCCTTTAAATGGCAGGGACTACAGTTACAACACTGGCTAAGAAAAAAATGGTAAAAGCAAGAGCGGGGATTTCATCGCTCCCAAAGATTGTAGGCATGGCTTTTGGCGATGGAGGTGTAGATTCGGGCGGAACAGTAAAACCACACAGTGCCGATCAGAACACCTTACATCATGAATTGATTCGCAAGAACGTTGATGGTTATGAGGTTCTTTCTGATACAAAAATCAGATATCGCTGCACACTGGCAGAAAATGAGCTGGCAAACACTTATATTTCTGAAGTTGGGTTATATGATGCAGATGGGGATATGGTGGCCATGAAAGCGTTTCTGAAGAAAGGAAAGGATGCAGACATGGAATGCGTGTTCGAGTGTGATGATACATTCTAACGTATTTCGATATTTTGTAACAAGTAATCGGATAATGATAGATAAATGTTATCATAAGGAGGTAGAAAATGTCGTATTTCGATATTTCTGGAGCAACATTTGATGAAAATTTGCGAAAGCTGGAAACTTCTGATCCAGCACACGCAGATGTATTTAATGCTCTTTTAGGACAGCTGATCAATAATGACGTGGCTCTGAAAGAAGCAGTTACAAAATTTGCAGTTTCAAAAAATGAACAAGCATTATTCCTTTTGAACCTGCATAAAGATGGCAAGAAATATGGAGTACATTTTGATAATTATGATGTAACTCCATCAAGCAATGGAACCCGGCTTTTTGATGCTGTAGGTATGACAGCTGCGCCAAGCACAAATGCAGTGAGAGCAGTAAATGATTTTGACGGAAAAGGATGCTTTGCATATCTGGAAGTCAATGGATCAGTTGATGAGAATGGAGATTTTCAAGTTCAGTACATCAAAGACATTGATAATGAGTTTTCTCGGACAAAATACGATACATGGTGTCTGTATTTAACACAGTATGTATATCGTAAATTTGACAGTAATGGCGAGGATACCGTTATTTCTGATACCAGACATTCTGCAGAGTGGCTGCCGGAGGGCGGCGCAATCAGACCGGACGGAACAATCCGGCCATTTGTGGCGATTGCAAAATATATGGCTAGCGAAGAATGGGGAGGAAGGGCTGCTTCTGTTAGCGGCGGAATTCCCGGCTGGTATGAACGGAAGAGTAATGATGCAAAGCCAGATGAAGGCTTGGAGGCATGGCTTGAATTTAGAAACTACAGTTTTGCTTCTGCATTGACTCATATGCGAGAAAAAGGTACTCAGTATTGTGCTGAAACCTCACAGGATTCTGAGAGAATGACAAGGCTTATGGAGATTGCTTTTGCCACCAGACACAGCCAGTCGGTGATGGCAGGCTGCACAAACTACTATTTGCAGTATGCTGCGACAGTGCAGGAAGCGGATGCGGAAAGGATCATTATTTCCAAAAACAATGCCAAAAATCTTGTTGTTGGAAGCACAGTATCCATCGGAAATGCAAATGCACTGAATGGTGAAGGAAAGCCAAACAACGACAGAGGACAGAGCGGGATTCATGCAAAAGCTAATAGAGTTCGCATTACGAAAATTGAGGACTATGACGATAACAATTCCGCTGTGTATGTTGATAATGGTGGGCAGAAGTTTTCAACAGCTCCGACAACTGTATCCGGCGTGACTTGCGAAACCTATATCACAACAATGCCGTGGAATACTGGCGGTTGTGATGATGTGCTTGGTTCCTGCGGATCACCGACGAGCAACACCAATGGAAAAGAACCATATATTCTGTTTGGTGTGGAGATGTCTTCTGGCTTCTGGGAGCCAAAGGGAAATACAGTTATGAAGATTGAAAACCATGTTATGCGTCCGTATATCTGCTATGACTGTACCAAAATGACTATAGCAGGAGCGACAACGGATGATTGGATCGCTCTTGGTTATACAATCCCGGATAACAAAGCTAGTTGGAAATATATTAGCAAGCTCGGCTATTCCGCAGATGATCCAGAGGTTAGATATCCAGTAGAAGTAAATGCTTCTTCAAGTAATGGTTACGCTGACGGGTGCTATACAGAGGACCTCGAAAAGGCTGGCGACGGCCAGCGAGAGGTTCTTGGCTCCGGCGTCCTGACCGGCGGTACGCTTGACGGCCGCCGGTCTGCGTACCTGGACTCTGGGCTCGGTGGCAACGGGTGGACTTACGCCGCTCGTCTTTCTGCCTGTGGGCGTTGCGGACGCAGAGCGGCTGCATAAGCCTGGGGGTGAATTGCGACAGCAAGAGGGGATCTCCCCGTTATTGTTTCCCGGCGTAGCCGGGTGAATAGATTTTAAAATTTAGGACTTACAGCACAGTGGCTTCCGTTCTTGGCTCCGGCAACCTGAACAACGGTACGCTTGACGGCCGCCGGAATGCGAACCTGAACAATGGGCTCGGTAACAACTGGTGGAACTACGCCGCTCGAATTTCTGCATAATATCGATGTGCTGTATTTCGTTTCCTCAGAGGAAACCCCGAAAGGGCTTGGGCGGAATGCCCGAAATAGACAAACCAGCATGTGACCGACATTTATGTCGGTCACACCCTGTGGCGGCAGTGGACACAGGAGGGGACTAGTAGTAAAACCGAAAGTCCTTGAAGCAGAAAGAAAGGAAAAATGAAAACATATTGTAAAGGCCTGGTTGTATCTGATACAGCCAAAATAGAAAATAGCATTGATGATTATTTCCATAATAAATACAAAAAGAATAGCACTGTACGCTTCATCTCTGGTTATGCATCGCAGAGCAGAGAATATGTAAGGGAAAACTTTAAACCTGGAAGTTCTTTTTGGAAAGAGACACTTCACTTGTTAAGTGAGGAAATGGCAGCTAATATTGCGGAAAGAACCATGAAGGAACATATTCTTATGTGGTGTCAAACCGCACCGGCAATCCGTTATACGAAGATTACTGACAAGGGAAGCGGCAAAATTCGAGATCTCGGATTAGAAACGGTACTTTTCCGATTGTATGAGGCAGTTGCAGGAGATGCTGCAAAACCTTTGTGGAAAGCAAAATTTGGAACCTATCAAGTAGCATCTATAAAAGGGAGAGGCCAAAGTTATGGAAAGAAAGCAGTAAAGAAATGGCTTTCTTCTGATGCAGATGGAACAAAATATATGACTCAATGCGATATAAGACGGTGTTATCCTTCGATTTCTCATGAAAAGTTGAGGGGATACCTGAAACGGGATCTACATAAATCGCACGAACTTTTGTATATGTTTATGACTTTTATAGAACTGTACGAAGAGTTCCCGAATCCGGAATCCAAAGATACTATGCGAGGAATTCTCATAGGATCTCCTGTCAGCAAGGATCTCTGCAATTATTTTCTTTCCTATGCATATCATTATGCAAGTGAAAAACTGGTAAAAATCTCTACCCGCAGAGGGAAGACACGAGAAAAAAGACTTATATCACACGTTATATTTTATGCGGATGATATTGTATTGTTTTCCGGGAATAAGAAAGACGTCCATATGGCACAAAGAATGCTCATAGAATATATGAATAAGATTCTTGATCTGGATATAAAGCCTGATTGGAAAATGACAAAGGCTATGTATGAAGACAGGAATGGAAAAGCCAGAGGCTCTCTTTTGGACTATATGGGATTTCGATTTCATGGAGGGAATACAGTCTCAAAAGGATACCTGGGAAAACAGGTAAAGTATAGAAAAACGTGGGTCACAATAAGAAAACGTATATTTTTGGCTGCTCGCCGCAAAAGAAAGATATTTTCCGATAAACTGCGTAAGAAAATTCAAGTAAAAATGAAATTTGTACAGAGCGTGGTTTCTCAATTCGGATGGTTCAAAAGCACGAATATGGCTCATTACCGGAAAAAGAATCGGGTTGATCAACTTATAAAAATAGCTCGAAAAATAGTCAGCGATTATGCCAAGGGAAAAGAATATAGCACTGAAAAGTATTATAAAATGTGGAGGAAAAATTATGCATAAAACGAATTGTCCTGTATCACAGGGAAAAATCACTTATGCTACTTTACCCGATGGGACTGCAGATGTATGGATCCGCAAAAACGAAACTCAGCTTCCAGAAAGCGAGGAAGGCCCACAGGGAGTGGAAGCAGATGAAATCTATTTTAAGGTTACAGTGTCCACCGTAACAAAAGAAGAAATATCTGCAGACATTGACTTCTGGTTCGACCAGTTAAAAGAGAAGGAGGAAGGTCTGAACGCAGATTATCTTTCTATTGAAACTTATCGTGCAAATAAGAAGAAAGAGATTTCGCAGATTTGCCAGAGTACAGTATTTGCAGGCGTGGACATTTCTATTTCTTCAGGAACAGAACATTTCAGCTTAAAAGATGAAGATCAGCTAAATCTCTTTGGAAAACAGGCTCAGCTGACCGCTGGCATCAAAAAACTGGAATACCATGAAGACGGCAATCCGTGCCGGTATTATTCTGCTGAGGATATGCAGAAGATTATTAATGGTGCAATGGAATTCAAAAGCTATCACACAACCTATGCGAATTCACTGAACATGTGGATCAAAGGCTGCTCCAAAGCTTCGGAAATCGCCAAGATTGAATACGGAGCACCGATCCCGGAAGAATATCAGTCCGAAGTTTTAAAGGACTATCTGGCCGAAATGGCAGCCGACAAGGAGGTTAAATGAATACTCTGAAGACCATAGGCAGAAACGCTGTGCTTTTCGCTATAGGAGGTACGATTTACTACATGATCGAACTGATATGGCGAGGGTACAGCTCGCTGCCTATGGTACTGGTTGGAGGGCTTTGCTTCTTGTTTTGTGGTTCGATAAATGAATTTCTAGGATGGGATATGCTCATATGGAAACAGATGTTTATCTGTGCTGTCGGGATAACTGCAATTGAGTTCCTTTCCGGATACATTTTGAATATTGTATTGGGGCTTGGAATATGGGATTACAGCAATATGCCTTTTAATATAATTGGACAGATATGTCTTCCTTTTACTGTGGCATGGTATATCCTATCTCTATTAGCTATTGTATTGGATGATCATCTGAGGTATTGGATATTTGGTGAAGAAAAACCAAGATACAAGTGGAGGTAACGACGATGGATGAAAACCAGGTTTTAGAACTTGTGGAATTCTATGAAGATATGATTGAAAAGCAGGATGAAATCATAGTGAGGCAGAGCAGGTTCATCAAGAGCCTGGCAACCGAACTTTCTCATTTGCGAAATATGTTGAATGTAGAAGCGAGCGAAGATGAAAGACTTGACGCAGGGATTATTGAAGAAGTAAAGGAAGAGTATGTAAGCATGAGGGAACCGTAGAGGTTCCCTTTTTTCATGGAGGTAAGGTATGGTGCATGCGAGAGATAGACCTTTTAGGCGCAACACATTGGCATCTATTAATGGCGAAAGGAGGTTCTTATGCGAAAACTGGTGGATTGGTTAATCGGAGGTAATCTGGATCGGCTCTTAAAAGCACTCGGAGGGGAAGAGTAATGCTCGAAACATTTTGTCTATCTGTGCTTGGCAGCGGAGGTGTTGCCGGCATTTTTTTTGCTCTGATTCGTCACTATATTGAGCGAAGGCTCATGGAAGTGGAGGCACGAGAGCAGGAACGCATTAAGTATAAAATTGAACAGAGAAAAGCGGATGAAGAAATTACACATGCTACGGGGCGCGTGCTCTTTTGGCTACATCATGCAATTGTAAAAGGAGAGCATAATGGCGAGCTCGAAGAAGCATTTGAAAATCTTCAGCGTGCAGAAGCACACAAAAAAGAAATGGACAGAGAAGTTCTGGCCAAATACAGCATTGATTAGGAGGAATTACTTATGGAATTACTTAACTTTTTAAAACAGATTCCGTTCCCGGTATTACTGGTTGCGGTGTTAATTTTGCTTGTAGTGACTTTGGTTATTGCGTTTCAGTATGCCAAGCATAAAGGATTGGAAGGTATCCGTGAACAGGTATACCAGCTGATCCTGAAAGCGGAACATATGTATAAAGAATCGGGAACGGGACAGCAGAAATTGAAATGGGTTGTTCAGCAGGCGAGAGGATTACTGCCAAAGTGGCTGCAGGTTATTATGTCGGAAGATGCGCTGCTTAAGATAATTGATGTGTGGTTTTGCGGCGTGAAAGATCTTTTGGACGATGGAAAAATTAATGGTTCACAGAAGGAAGGGGCTTAAGCCCTTTCCTTTTTTTAGGGGGATATTATGAAAACGAATATAATGGGAACTGCAGTTGCTACGGTCCAGCAGATGCAGTCATATATACAGAAAGTTAATCCGGCAGTACCTAAATCCGTAATCGATATGGTTGAATATTATATATCAGAAGGAAAAACGGAAGGAGTAAGGGGAGACATCGCCTTTGCGCAAAGTTGCCTCGAAACAGGTAATTTCACATTCAATGGTTCTGCCGTAACATTGGACCAGAACAATTTTGCCGGAATCGGCGTTACAAAAAATGGTATGAAAGGGAATTCGTTCTCTCATCCATGGATCGGCATCCGGGCACAGATCCAGCATCTTAAAGCATATGCATCTAACGAAAAACTGTACGGTGTATGCGTGGATCCTCGTTTCTGTTATGTGAAAAGAGGAATAGCCCCATATGTTGAATGGCTTGGGATACAGGAAAATCCGCAGGGCGGAGGCTGGGCCGCCGGGAAGAATTATGGCTCAAAGATATTGGAAATTCTGGCGAAGATAATCGCGATGCCAGAAGTGAATAAGGAGGATATTACAATGAATCTTAACACAAGTTTAATCAGCAATAACAACAGCTATGCAAATCAGGTGCCTAAATACATCGTTATCCATAATACAGATAACTTTGCAAAAGGAGCAAACGCAAAGGCACATGCCAAGGCTCAGCATGACGGGAACTTCTCCGGCTACTCTGCTCATGTATATGTTGATGATACCGAGGCTTATCAGGCTACACCTTTTAATCGAGGCGCATGGCATGTCGGCGTTAACTATGGTGGTGGTCTTTTCGGAATTTGCAACAACCACAATTCTATCGGCATTGAGATGTGCGTGCAGGCAGGGTATAATTATGATAAAGCATTTCGGAACACTGTTGAAATCTGCAAGATGTTGATGCAGAAGTTTGGAATTGACGCAGATCATGTGGTATCCCACTATGATGTGTGCGCAAAGAATTGCCCTTCTGCAATCCGGGCAAAAGGTGACTGGAACCGCTTCAAGCAGCTGATCGGCGCAAAGGCAGCAACTACAACTGTAGATAAATATTACAGAATCCGGAAAACCTGGGGAGACAGTAAGGGCCAGCTTGGGGCATACAAGAATCTTGAGAATGCTAAAAAAGACTGGAAAGAAGGCTACACCATCTATGATTGGAATGGAAAAGCTGTATATCCGGAACAGAAAAAAGATACCTCATCACGCAAAGAGAAAGCTGACTTAACAGTAAAACTGGATATTCAGCTTCCTGTATTACAGTCTGGAACTGAGGGTGTAGCGGTGCGATGCTTACAGTCCATTCTTGGAGTTTCTGTTGACGGAGATTTTGGAAAAAATACAAAGTCAGCACTTAAAACATTTCAGCGGAATGTTGGTATTGATGATGATGGTTGCTGTGGTCAGAATACATGGAAAAAGATAGCTGACCACATGAATGCAAATACATTCAAATAATAACAAAATAGGTGCTTTTTATAATATGTTTGCTTCAAAAATTGCCTTACAGGGTATAAAATATATCACGCAGTTTATAACAGTATTTGATATAATCTAACAAAAGTCCTTCCGATATATCAAGAGGTGCTAAATTATAACGGAAGGAGCAATGGCATGATTAAAATTTTACTGTCAAAAAAGCTTGGGGAGATGAGACTTACTCAGGCAGATTTGGCGAGGGCAACCGGAATAAGACCCAACACCATCAACGAGTTGTACCACGAGCTTGCAGATAGGGTGAATCTGGAACACCTCGACTTGATTTGCGAAGCCCTGCATTGTGAGCTGGATGAATTGATTGTTAGGGTACCGAACAAGGAATCAGCCATAACCCACACTCGCCAGGGAACTCAAAAACCCGGCAGAAAGAGGTAACCGCTGCAACGGTTACCTCTTATTAAAGAGGGGATTTCCCCTCTTTATTTCACTTCTTTTAAATTATAATCCAATGAATCGTACAAATAATCTGTATCAAATCCCATATCTTTGTAACCTTGCAATACAGTTCCAACATAACGGCTAGATGGCCTTCCCGCAGTGGCTGAGTCAGGCAAGAAGTATATCATAGCCTTTTTTCTAGTGCCGTTTTTTAATTGTACAAATACATTTCTCTTTTTATAAAATCTCGGATATCCCTCGTACAGATCAAGAGCCTTCTCATTTTTGCTATCGATATTCCAAACAGCAACAGGAACCCTACTTCCTTTTTGCCTTTTGACGGTTGCATAAGATCCTGTGTGGCTTCCTCTGTAAAGTAATTTCCAATTTATCAGATATCCGGTAAATGCGACCGTTGCTCCAGGACAACGGTATGACATTTGCTGCACGTTAAGATTGCTTCCGTATGCTACATATAAACTCATGGCATTCCCTTTCTCCCCGTAAAGCCGTTAGGTCAGCTGATTTATAACTAAGCAACCTGTTCTGCTTTTGCGTTTTCACGGAGCTGTTTCATCATGTGAAGCCTGCAGGTCTTAAATTCATCTCCGTAGAGTCCAAGGCGGTTAGTCAAAATATTGTACATAAGTGTAATTTTTTTCTGAGCGGTATATCCATTCATTGAACGGAATACTACTTTATCATCGGATTCAATAGCCCAGGCAGAGAGTGCAAGGCAAAACTGAACATATGCTTTAATTTTTCCTGCATGAAGCGTGCTATTGAAAAGTCTAAATTCAACAGTACCTTTCTGGAAGAAGCTATGGAGATTCAGTGCATGATATCTTGTGGAGTTATAATGCTGATGATCGATACCACCACAATATCCATCGTTTGCTGGACTATACCAGATCTTTTCGACAGAATCGGTTGTGATGTTCTTATCTTTTTTCATGGTATCGAGCAGTTTTTTACAAACTGGCAAACACCAACGATTTTTTCTGCTTCCGACTGCAAGGGCATCATAAATAATTTCCTGCCGACTATACATGAAGTTTACCAATCTGCGCAGAGAGGTTGCTGTATGGTTTGCTCCATCAACATGGATATGGATACCACATGAAGCATGAGGTACTCCACCAATTTCTCTGAATTTGCGAATGATTGCCTGCAATGTTTCAAGATCATCATATTTGAGAATAGGAGTTACAAATTCAACCCTGTATTCGTCCATGTTCGCATTTCCTGTTTTGCGTACTGGAATAATGGAACTGTCTCTCATTATTTTCCATTTCCGTCCCTGTAAATCACGAATGATTCTGGTGTGATAGCAGGTGTGATCAGGACCTGTTACCGTACTCCCGATAACTTCGGCAACAGCTTTAGCTGCCATAGCTCTTGTGATTCCTGTAAATTCAACCTCAACACCGTAGTTCTGTTTCTTTAAAAGTTCTGACATATCATTTTCCTCCTATTATCTCTCAAACCTCGCACCGTCTATGCGAATGTTTGTTCTGTTGTTTATGTTTGTATATTACCATATGTACCGTACATGTCAATAGTTTATTGAAGAAAATCTCTAAAATAATGAAGAAAAACATTGACAAAATAGAGAATAAGAGATATAATAATATCATAAAGAACAGGGAGGTGTTAAGATGAACAAGAATCGCAAGAATCGCAAGAAACCAAAAAAAGAAAGCGATCATGAAGAACTGCTCGCAAAGTTGATCTTCATAACCGCAATCTTAAATCTGATTCAAGCCATAGCAGACTTGATCAAAACATTCAGTTAGGAAACGGGGAGGTCAGAGCTCCCCTGAATCCAACTTTAATATACAATACACAATAACGCATGTCAAATGAAATGGAGGTCTATATGAATATTATATTAGATATTGCCAAGATTGTTATTTCAGTTGCAACGCTGATATGTTTATACAAGATATACAAAAAGAGAAAGGAGGATTGATAGAATGATTTCATACAACCCGCTTTGGCACACACTAATAAACAATGGTATGAACAAAGGTGACTTAATGGAAAAAACTGGAATTAGCTATGGAACTATGGCTTCCATGGGAAAGAATGAGCCAGTCAATCTGAAACAGATAGATAGAATCTGTAAAGCTCTTAATTGCGGCATCAGTGATGTGATAGAGTATATACCTGATTAACATCACTGCAATAAATAATACGATTTATTCCCGTGATGTTAGAGTGATGTTTGGAACTATTGCAAATAATAATACAACGTGGTATATTTAATAAAAGCCCGCCTCTCTTATTTTATTTAATACACGGTAACACGAAAAAGCAGCCTAGTGTTATTGAGTTTGAGTAAACAAAATATTTTTTGGCACTCCTCTTTGGCACTTTTTTGATAATCCCCTTTGTAAGAATCAGAAAATCCGAGCCATACGGAGCACCCGAGAAAACATCAAAAAAAGACATAAAAATATAGAGAAAAAAATTAGAAGCCTTGCATCAGAGACCATCCTGATGCAGGGCTTTTTCAGTCCTGAAAGAAGAGAAAAAAAGAAACCTTAAAGAAATCCACACCCGGAGAAAATGCAGTAAATAAGCTGTTTCCAGCCGTTCTGAGAGAAAAGTTACAAAAGAATCTTATCAAAAGTATGCCTGAAAAGAACCTGGTGTTGTATGCATCGCCGGGAGAAAAAGGCAGAAAGAAAAAAGTAAAAATAGTGCAGTATCCCGGAAGGGCCGGAAAGGGAAGTTTTTACAAGTGAGTTTGCTAAAAAAATGCAAAGTGGGTGTGCGAAGGGACACAAAAATGCTTAGTAAACCCAGCGTTTATGCGGGTTTGCAGCACTTTTAAAAGTCTTTTGATAACAAATTGATAACAGTTGCATGAGAGCCATTATTCTTGTAATTCAGTGGTTTTAGGGTTAGAGAATGATTGACAGGTGGTTGTGCAACAAATAAATCCATATTATAAACGAAGCCCTTAGCTGTGGGTATAAAACTCATGGCTAAGGGCTTTTTGTCGTCATTTGAAAGAATACCGCAGAACTGTATATCTGAATCTGCTGATGAGCGGCAGACTGAACAGTTATTTGGCAGATATAGAGGAACAGGCGCAGGAACGCTTTGAAAGAATTGTAGAGCAGATGAAACAGGCACAGGGAATCACGGAGCAGTTAAAGGCAGATAATGCCTGGGAGTGGGTAGGCAGGATGAATAATATACAGGCATGTGTGAGGGAGATTGTGGACAAAGAGATAATTTACCAGTAAAAACATAATGGAGGGCAAGTCAGAAAATGGCTTGCTCCCTACTTTACAATAATACTGTTTGATGTATAATTAAGAACAA
>OLOY01000083.1_pt1 | contig 89200 bp, 107 predicted proteins | sample 1672771 | NCBI WGS metagenome assembly OLOY01 (sample SAMEA3136722, study PRJEB25190) | human gut metagenome
CGCGGCAGCCCGCTGGCGTTCGGACAGGGTGCCGTTTTCGCTGGTACAGTCCGGCAACCCCAGAAATGATTCCCACTCCCCCAGATACCAGCGGGATGTGGACGGGAAACGCTCCCGCAGCATTTGCCGCGCATCATCCGCCGCAGTGGCAATCACGTCGCTGATGGCCTGCGCCAGCGCAGATAATTTGCTGTCGGGGCTTTTATTCCAGGCAAGCCCTGACGGCAGTAATTGCAGAAAGGCCGTCTGATAGGGTGTTACAGCCATTCAATTGTCCCCGGTGTTAACAGTTCCGTATTCTCCGAACGCTGGATCTCTGTCGGGAAACGCACTTCAAAATCATCCAGACCGGTAACACCTGCCACCGCACGGATAATACGGGAGGGGGCAAGTGCGCCGCCCGGCGTCACCTCATTAAAAAACATGGTATTAATGGCGTGGGTAATAGCCTGTTTCAGTTCGGCTGTCTTCGGTGATATATAAATCCGTGGATTTACCGGCTTTGCCTTTGGCGCAAATACAGTGACATTTACACCGTCAGGCTGTCCGACAATCAGACCGGTGATCGGGTCAGTATGACCGGCGATATAATCTGCCACGCGTTCCACGTCTGCCGGTTGTGGAAAAATATTGCTCCGGTTATCCATAACAAACGTCACCCCGACTGTGCCACCGCCTTTCCATGTCGGAAAACACCAGGCACGGGTAACGCCGCTGACTTCACGTGCCCAGCGGACGTAATCAAACTGATTACCGCCGAACGGAGGATACTGGACACGATATTCCAGCCGTGACAGCAGCTCCGCTGCACTCTCAATATCAGCCCCACCGGAAAACCCTTTTACAGTGATGGCATCGGAAACAACACAGGCAACCGGGGTGATCAACGTTAAAAGGGTATTCTCACCGGTATTTCCTGCTTCACCGGCAGCCAGTGCGGTAACGGTAATTTCCGTCGTTCCTGCACGGTCAATCACAATGGCATCAGCCAGGCTGTAAACCACACCATCAGCACGCTGCCAGCGTGTACCGGCAGGAATGGTGGTCGCTGCCGATGTGGTGACAGTCAGCGGGCCGCTGGCGGCTGTCGCCTGTTTGCGGCGCACGCCCCAGAACCGGCAGTGCTCCAGCAACTCATCTTCATCTGCTGTCGACGGGATAATCTGCCGTCCAACCCATGAAATATGCTCGTGACAACCGGCAGCAAGGCCCGCCTGAGCATAAGCAATGGCACTCAGCGTTTTTTCACGGGCCTGAGGCCAGCTACCCGGCAGGCGCTGTTCAATATTCTGTTCTGTACGGGCAATCAGCGATGATAATGTCGGTGGTGAATAAGCCATTTAAACCCCGTTAAATGCTGCTTTAAACTCATAAGGAATAACGGAACCATCCGGTAATGTCAGTGCAATGTAGAGGTATAACCAGCCCTGATGTAACTGTTCCGCTCTGACGTTAATCGCACTTACCCGGCCCGCTGTTTTCAGCCATTCCAGCGCCTCTTCGGCATACCCTCTGGCGCGTTCCAGTGTATCCGGCGTGGCTTTTTCACGTGATAACAGCCACAACCGCGAACCGATGGGGCGGTCGCGGTAACTGTCACCCCACCATCCACGGCGATCATCTGAACCATCCGGCAGCGTGTCAGAATCCAGCGCGCGCCGGTCGGTAAACAGGGAGATTGTCACATCGGTTGTCAGGCTGTCGTCGGTCAGCATATCAATACCATCCTGCGCAATATCGCCGCGTCCGTTCGTCCAGATAATGGCTAAATCGGTCATTGCATCGGCCCTGTGGTTCCGCCGCTGTCGCCACGGTGGATATGCTTATCCGTCGATTTGCCATTGATGATGGCATCCGGGGCGCTGATATTGCCTGCAAAGTCACTTTCACCTTTAACGCTGAGGCCGTTCAGAATTTCAACATCTCCGGTAAACGTGGCTTTCGGGGTGTCAACGGTCGCGCCTTCATCAGCGTAAACCTCAACCGTTTTACAGGTAATGATGCAGCGTCCGTCCTTTGTCAGCCTGATACGATGCCCCTCGTGGTGGTAAATGCCTGCATCACCCGGTTCAAGATTTGTCGGGCGGTAGCGGCGGTCTTCCACCACAACGGCGATCCCCTGATCACGTTGTGCACCCACACAGGCAATCAGCGCCTCTGCGCCCGGCAGGGGAACGCTGAAATGTCCGTAATTTTGCAGGCGCTCCACTTCATCGGATTCCTCATCATCCAGCAGACCGACCTGCAGGTTCTGAACCTTTCGCCCGTCGTTAATCACGTTAACAACAGCGCGCGCAAGCATCAGGCGCACACGACGCATCAGCGGCGTCAGCAGGCGGTTCAGGGCGGAATCATTTACTCTTTCCACGGCGGCGTTTTCTCCGGGTGTCTGCGATAATAATCTTCAACCAGCGCATCAATACCGCCGTTACTGTCGCCGCCTTTCCTGTTTTTACGGTCGCTTTCAACCGGCACCAGAAAGCCTTCGCGTGGTGCAAGGCTGACGCGGGTTTTCAGCCCGTCCTGGTCATTCAGTATCAGGGTGACTTTGCTGGCCAGTAATTCCGTGGTTTTGATGGCATATTTCGAGGCATCAATAGTGACCAGCAGGTTCGGCATCCAGAGTTGCCCGTCCTTGCGAGTCCATCCGTCAATTTCAGCCTCAAAGGTGATGGATTTTGCCAGTCTGCGGCGTTGCTCACGCAGGGCGCGGGCCTGTGCATCCTTCGCCGTAATTTTGCTGTCGGCAATGATGATCATCGGTCTGTAACGGGTCACATCACTGTCAGTGGCGGTCCCTTTCCGGGAGACGATACTTTTCGCATCAATATCATCACCCTCAGCACCGTTTGCGCGGGCATACCCCTTGACGGTGTATTCGCTGAACCGGTCGCGGAAGTCTTCCTCAAAATCCAGTGTCAGCAGATTTTCTCCGAGAACCAGCTCATCAGTGGCTGTGCTGGCAGCCCGGCTGAATACCAGCTCTCCGGCGGCATTGCTGGTCATCAGTACACCGCGTGCGCGGGAGGCACGCACCAGCGCCTCATAAACGGTTTCTGAATGGTCCAGCGTGAAGCCGGGAAAAGCTGCCGAACTTTCCTTATCGGAAAGCTCCCAGCGAACGGTAACGCCATAAGGGGTGCACAGGTCACGCGCAATCTGCTCCAGTGTGCGGTTTTTCCACTGTCCGCCACTGTAAACGGCAGCACAGTCAATCAGGTCAGCCGTTTTGTCACGTCCGGCGACAGTGATTTTCATACTGTCAGCGGTCATCTGGCGTCGCCGTGAATCGATATAACCGGTGCAGACAATCTGCCCCCCGATTTCGAGCGTGAACGCCTTCCCCGGTGCCAGCCCGGATAAATCCGTGCCCGGTGGCACGTTCACCCCCAGCTCAAAATATCCGGCTACGGATTCAATGGAGCGGGTGACAGAGACTGACGTCCAGCCGGTAAAAAGCCTGCCATCCGTTCGCAGCGTGACGGTATTACTCATTAATCACCTCAATACTGACACCACCGGGAACAAACAACGGGTTGCTGATACCGTTCCTGCGGGCCAGCCGTTGCCAGTTCCGGCTGTTTCCTGTGTAACGGTACAGGGCCACCATTGCAGGCATCGTCTCCGGCAGGCGGTGCGTTTCACTGCCCGCCAGTTGCAGCCCGCGTTTTTCCAGGTCGGCAACAACCAGCAGACGCAGTTGCGTAAGCTGAACGCTGTCTGTCGAAAAGCCCTGCTCAGATGCCGTCAGAATGACGGTATCCAGTGCAGCCCCCAGCATGGCGGCTGTTTTTCCGATATCGGACACACTTTCAAATACCGGGGGCGTGGCTGTACCACTGTCTGAAAAGGATACCTGTGAAAAGCCGCCGTCCGGGGTTATGGCAGTTAACTGTAACTGTCCCTGTGTGACGGTAGCAGATGTGCTGCTGGCCCCGCTGGCTGTGCCGGTTGTGGTGGACGGGGCATCCAGTACAGGTGCACGGGCGGCATTATCCATCCGGCGACTGAAATCCAGTGCCGCAGTCAGTGCCTGGCTTGCTGCCTCCGCCCGGTATGTCTGCGCCGCTGCCAGCATGACGTAGTTCAGTGTGGCAATATTTTTTTCTGCAACCGGACTGTTGTACGAGGTTGTGATTGTCCCCTGTCTGCCTGTGGTGGCGGCATGGCGACGTTCGAATCGCTGCGCCAGACGGTTCCAGGTGGAAAATGCTGTCCGGGTATCGCATAACGATGAAACGCCGGACAGCGCCCCCATCAGCGAGGAGGCCAGCATGGCAGGCTGGTTAATCAGGCTGGTCACAGAGCCTTTCATCGCAGAAAGCGATCCCATCAGACCGCTGACAGTCTGCGTAACCCCCAGATTGTCCACCGCATCACTGATATCATCGATGACACCGGTTACAGCTTCCATCACGGCGGTTGCCGCCGCAGTGCCATCTTTTACGGTCTGCCAGACAGAGGACAGCGTATCTCCCAGAGAACCGGTTACAGCAACGGCCTGTGCCGGTACGGCTGCACTGGTGTCTGTCTCTGAGTCCGGGGCAGTATCCTGCAACGACGGATAAACGGTAACGGTGAATGCGTAATAATTCAGTTCATCCGCTTTAGTGCGGCATTCCCATGAATCCACCATGACGTCCACAGTGCCGAAATCAGGATGTACCAGCTCACCGCTACCCGGAGCATCAAGAGCATCCATCAGCGCACCCGCTTCATCTCTGGCTGTTTCTGCGTTGCTGTTCAGAATGCAGGCGCTGAATGTACGGGAGCGAAGCTTTTTCCCCAGGTCATTGACGCCGCCGGTATCACGTAACGGGTACTCGCGTTTAACCAGGCGACGTCCGCCAGCCTGTTTTTGCTCCTCGATGACGAGAAACGGCACGTTACGGAACGTGCCTTTGCCGGTTGTTTTCCTGCCTCCACCAGTTTTATCCCGGACAGCATTAACGGCATTTAAAGCATCTTCAAACATGGTTTTACCAGCCCGTAATGTAGTTATCGCCCGCGTAAATATTCAGCCCCATACCATCCTCGGTGACGCGGGAACTGGTCAGACGTAACCCCTCGCCGAGTTCGACGCGCAGCGAGGCTTCCGCATTCACTTTTTGTTCCTGCGGTTCCTTATCCGTGGCCGTCCATTTCTGATACAGGTCGGTTACAAAGCCGCCCAGATACTCCCCGGCGACACTGCCCAGCGTGGCACCGGCAACCGTACCCAGCGGTCCGGCAAGGCTGCCAACGGCACCGCCGAGCCATGCACCGGCTGTACTGCCAATTGCGCCTGCTTTTTCATGGGTTGACGCCTGCTCATCCATCAGGACGGGGGCAAGCTGGAGCGCCCCCATTACCGGGCCACCCAGACGTGACAACGCACGACCGGCACCTTTCCCCATCCAGCCCAGCGCCCCGGCACCTTTTGTCACAACCCGACCGATCGCACTGCCTGCAAGTTTGTTTCCGATACCGGAAAACCACCCGCCAACAGCACGCCCGGCATCAGCCAGCTTTCCGACCGTTCCTGTAACCAGTTGCCCGGCAGCACTGCCTGCAAGCCTGCTCAGAAGACCGGATTTACCGGGTAAAGGTAATGGTGCAGGCCGTGCCGTTACCGGTACGCCGGGTGGGGGTAATGCCAGTACAGGGCGTGGTGCAGGTAATGCCAGCGGCTGTGGCCCGGACAGCAATAACGGCTGGCGGGGTAACAGCGGGGCCATTCTTCCGCCGCTCCGTCCGCGACGACCGCCGCCACTCCCGTAGCCACCCAATCCACGGGGCCAGTTGATGACAAACACACGCTGAATGCCGATACCCTGCAACAGCGTCTCAGACGTCATGGCATCCGGGACCGGCAGACCTGCCTGCCCACGTTTGCGGTTTCGCATCCAGCGCCACATACGACGCCCGGTTTTAAACGGATAACTGGCAACCTGCCATGAGGGTTTTGCCACGGCCCAGCCTGCTCTCAGGGCTTTATTGGCAAGCCAGACAGACACCAGAACAGCAGCCAGTTTTTTCAGGCTGACAATATTCTGGTCAACCCATGCCAGCGCATCTTTACCCGGTTTCAGCCAGCGCCATAATTCCTGCGCCGCGATTTTTACCGTTCTGAATGTGGTCAGAAATTTCTGACCAATGTTTTCTGCCAGTGCATCAAGTTCCCCGGATTTATCCGCCATGTCGTGCCAGTTAAGCACCCGGCGCATCTCGTTCTTGATTTCTTCAAAGGGGCCGCTGTTTGCCACCTTTATGCGAAATTCAAGCAGGTTGGCTTCCATCTGGGCGAACATCCCGTCCCAGGAGTTCATCGCACTGGCCTGTGCACCTTTTGACTGTTCTGACAGCGTTCTGAATACCGTCAGAATGGATTTCATGCCCAGCTTGCCCTTTGTACCCAGATCACGGATTTTTTTAACGTCCGTTCCCGTTGCATCAGCCAGCGCCTGATAAACGTTGATACCGTAACCGGTCAGCAGGTTGGCATCCGCCGCTGTGATTTGCTGGCGGGCAAACATCTGTTTCAGTTGCAGTGAGGCACCCTGTGCAGTGGGTAAATCCCAGCCGTGCATGGCCCCCTGATCCTGCAACATGGTGATGAACTGTTTCGTCTGTTCATCCGTCATGCCGAAGCCTTTCGACGAACGGATCTCATCAAGAACACCACTCAGCCCCCACGTGGTGTCCTTCGCGTTCTGCTTCGCCCAGGCCATCATGGCCTGCGCTCTGACCTTATCGCCGTGATACAGCGAGTTCATGGCGATGATCTGCTGCTCACGCTGGGCGGCTGCACCAATAAACAGTTTATTGGCGGTGTAACCCACGCCAGCGATACCCAGCGCCCCGGCTGACAGCATTCGGAATGTACGGGTTGACAGTGAACCCATTCTGTCAATGGCACCAGAAACGCGCACAACCTCCATACGCAGGGCTCGAAGGGAACTTTGACCGCTACGGGACAGGGCGTTTATCTGGTTCGAATACTGGCGGGAACGCCGGGAAAGATTGCCATTAAGATCAATAATGACAGACGCCTTTAAGCGTTTCCCGGTCATAGAGATTTCCTGATTTAACGGTGATATTGAGAGAGGGTTTTAGCCTGCTGGCAGTGCCGGAAAAAGCGGGACAGCGGGAGGGATAAGGCCCATTCCGGGCCACTTTTCAGAATAACGCCAATCGCTGTCGCCGCTTTCTCAATATCATTCCGGCACCGCAGCCACTCGCCCCCGTTCTTGTGTCAGCGATGCCGCCACAGCCATGTCGTACATTTCTGTGGCCAGCGACAGACGCTGGAAGTCATCGACAGACAGCTTACGAATCAGCGCCATCGACAACGGGCCTTTGATGCAGCCCACGCTGGCAATCTGTCGGCGCAGCATTTCCAGTCCCATCCGGGACGGGGAACTGACCAGCACCGGACCTTCCTTGCTCATTACCAGCTTTTCAGCAGCCGCCTGTGCATCAATCATATCGCCTGCGGTCAGTTCACGCAGTGTCACGTCATACTGCATTTCAGTCTCGTCACCGGTGCCGAACGGCAGGCCGTCTTTCAGTTTCAGCACGCCGGACTGAATTTCTGCCACAATGCTGTCATGCAGTTCCTGTGCTTCAGGACCTAAATTCATTTCGTCCATTGTTTCCCCTTATGCAATGCGTTTGCTTTGTTTTGCCATCAGTACCAGCGAAATTTCGCCGCCGTCGTTTTTCGGTTCATCTGCCTGCCAGGCATTCGCCATCATCCAGGTTTCACCGGTGTCTGCCTGAAACTCTGCCGTGATATTTTCCCAGCCGATGATTTCATCCAGACCGATATCACCACCGCCCGGAATTTTGCATTCCAGCTTTGCGGCACGTGGTTTACCTTTCCAGCCATAAACCCGCGAGCCGGTCACTTCTTCACGGGTGATGCCGGAAGGTGTGAAGGAGGCACCTTCCATCGTTTCAAGCTCCATGCCATTGACACGGATGAACGCCACCCCCTGACGCTGATTTCCAGCCATAAATGCTCCTTACAGAATGAACTGAACTTGTGCCGCGAAAATGCGGAACTGGTTAATCAGATTCGGGCCGCACAGCACATCAAGACGGTCTTTGTCGTCCTTGTTACGTGCCACATACAGCTCCTCTTTGAACGTGTCGAAATCCTCGACCAGTCCGGCGTTTTCCCATTCTTCAAACAATGCCAGCAGCTCCGTTTTGATCACGGATGGCGTCACCACGGCCTGACCGGTGGCAAAGCGGGTGCCATCACTTGCCAGCTTGTAGTTCGGGAATTTCTGCGTGATGCGGGTTCTCAGCGAATAACGCAGATAACTCAGCGTGGCGATGGTATTCACGTTCAGATAAGACGGATCGCTGTCACCGTACTTGTTTGTGCGGTACATCGTGATCATGCGTTCAATCTGCATTTCACCACCATCATTCACGTTAAACGTGGAGATGCCGTCAAACAGCAGCGCATTACGTTCTGACCAGGTGAAACGATCCCCCACCGCAGGCGGCATTCTTCCGGGCAACGTCAGCGTCTGGAGTGGACGCGCCGGGTCGATGGAAAGCGCCTGGCTGGCAACGGCACACAGTGTGGCGGCGTACAGATATGACGGTTCCGGTGCACCGGCAATCCCCATACAGGAAATCAGATGGTCATTACGGCTGACACCAAACGTGGAAATATCCCCATACGTGCCGGACAGCACTGTCACGGCAAAGCCATCAGCCTGATTGACCGGTCCCCAGCGTTCCTGCAATTCAGTGCGTAACAGATTCAGGTTCGGTTCATCGGTATAGGGCATCACAATATATTTGTATTGCAGATCGCCCATTCCCGCGATACTTGCGCTGATATCCGGGTTGCCATTTTTCCCGGAGGCGGCTTTGAATGCCGTGATAATCCCGTAAGGGGTGATTTCACCCGCGTAATAGTTCCAGCGCACGTCCACGGCAGATAATGCACCCGTAAATTTTGCACTCAGAACCACATCTGCATGGGTGTCATCATCCCCGCTGTCTGCGCGAACTTCTGCCGTCACCGGTAAATCAGGCTGGCCTTTGATTCGGGCAACCAGCAGGTCAGCCAGCGCCGCTCCCGTTGCACCTGCTGCGACAGATACCGCCAGTCGCTGACCGGCAATGTAAGTCACAAGCGAGCCGTTTTCGCCTGCCGTTCCTGACAGTGAAATTTCACCGACAGCAGCATTACCGGTGCCGTTCCCCTGCGGAATACACCACAGCTCCGCCACGCGGTTAGCGTTCAGGAATGCATCTGCCATCAGTGCCAGCATGGAACCCTGACCAAACGCCGCACTGGCCTGTGAGCCGGAACGGATACGGACAGGCACATTTGGTGCCGCACTGGCTTTACTTCCGCTTTGCCCGAACATCAGCACGCGCTGACGGGGTGCCGGTGTTCCGCTGACGGCATTACTGTTATCAAATTCGATATACGTCAGAGGAACGCGAACATCTGACGGGATCGCGTTAAATGAAATATCGCTCATTTCGATTTACTCCGTTTTTTCGGCGCAGTGTCGGTATCATCCGCCGTGTTTTCGGTGCTCCCGACTTCAACCACATCACCGGCTGCAAGGCGACGTATCCAGAAACTGTTACGGGGCTTTTCTTCTCCCTCCGGAGCCAGTAATTTCATCGTGAGCGGGTCACGGATGGCTTTTCCCGCTGCGGGTTTAATTTTCAGCATCATGATCCTTTTCCTGATTCACATTGATATGTGCGGCAAATTCCGGGGTTTCGTCCGGGAATTTCCAGGTCTGCCAGTGACGCTCGTAATCATCCAGCGAATCCATGTCCACCACGGACGGCAGCGGGGTAGTGCCACTGAACAGAACGCCGTAAAGCACCACACCGGCATTGATACGGTTGTCGTCACAAAGATTTCTGACCTGCGTCAGTCTCATCCCGGTGGTCGGGCCAAACGTCTGACCGTTAACACCGGCAATCAGTCGCTCCACAATCTGATAAATACCGGGCCGGTTTACCGGTTCCCCGTTCAGCAACTCCGCCACGACAAAAAATGCCCAGCGACTTTCAACTTCCCGACGCGTACGCCCCTCACCACAGCCCATCCATGCCAGAAATACCGATGGAGGGGCCAGAAAGAGACGGTGTACATCCTCGTTAGTCCATGTGCCGGTAAGGGGTTCCACCTGCCGCAAGGTTGCCCCAAACAACTCACGAACGCGCGCCAGCAGTGCGGCTTCGGTTTCTTCCAGCATCAGATAAACCCCTTCTGTTTTCGTGAGAAGACCGGCGTGTCAGACTGCACCTGCACAAGGTTTTCGCCATCCGGCGAGGCTGCCGTCCTGCTTTCCACACCGGGATCTGTTTTGCCATCGCGCACCTGTTCCAGCCAGCGCACCGTGTCCCTGTAAGTTGCGGTGATCTGCTCTGTGGGTTGTGATTCATTCAGATAAAACCAGGCCACCACGCAACACTGCCGTTTCAGCAGTGAGGGGACGACGGTAAGCGGCAGAACAAAGCGCGCGGCGAGATAGCCATCAATAAAGGCCGAAGCATCTGCCAGTGCCTGTTCTGCCACGGCATCATCCGGCTGACCGTCCGCTGTTTTAGGGCGGGTGAGAATATCCAGCCGCGTACGTGTATAGCGGGCGCACAGGTCATTTACCGTCGCGTAATTCATGCATCCGCCTCAGCCAGCGCCGCTTTGATTTGCGCACTGCTCACCGGTTCTCCCAGCGCCGCACTGACGGCTTTCACTTTGGGTTCTCCCCCTGCGGTAAAGTGCTCCGGGTTTGCCTTATCCAGACCGGCAACGGTCGCACGGATACGGGTATTCAGATCGCCCACACCCAGAACGTCCAGCCCCCCAGCCTCAGCGAGCGTTTCTGCTGACGATGCAGATACCACAGACAGCACGCTGTCGGCACGAATGATCGCCAGTTGTTCTTCGGTGACTTCCACGGTGTTTTCGCCACGTGTAAAGGCGATTCCGGCGCGGCGGTAGACCGGACGAAGGCATTTAATAATCGCCGTGCAAGTGATGTGAGAAGTGTCCAGCCATTGTGAATTAAGCGAAGTGCCTGACATAACACATGCTCCTCCTTTTCCTTTAAATCAGGTTAAAAGGCGGTCTGAACCGCCTTTTAATGACGGTTACAGGTAGTCAGCGACAACCAGTTGCAGCTTGCCCTTCATCTCGTTGGAGACGGTGGTATTGCCATCCGCGAACAGTTCACGGTTAAGCAGTTGCTCTGCGGCTTTTTCCAGCCCGACCGGTACAACGATATGTGTCGGCTTCAGGCCCAGCTTCTTACCGCCATCACCTTCAAACGCACGCATCAGTTGCCAGCCCTTCCAGAGGTTATCCAGCGTCAGATCGCCTTTTACCGCGACAGCCATCTGCCAGAAGCCGTAACCGGCAGCACGGCGGGCGCTGGCACCAAACAGGAACTCGTTATCCATAAAAACGTGGTCGTCATCGATACGGGTACGTGCGACCAGTTCGGGTTTGCGGCGCTCCTGGAAAATCAGCGGTTTGACTGCGCGGGAGCAGTCCAGCAGATAGAATGGCAGACCACTGAAGCTGTCCTGTTCAACGATGTTGGAGGTATTCGTTGCGTCGCCCGTGCCGTCCACATTCGGATATACCGGATGCTCCTTGTCGAAGAAGTTCTGACCGTCATAGCAGGGCTGGGTAAAGCCATCTTTCAGAAGTTTAAAAATCAGCTCATCCGGCTGAACTGCCGCAGAACGGCCCATCTCCTGAAAAATCGGCGCATAAATACCCAGATTGTCATCCTCGAAGTCATCACGGGAAATACCCACTGTGCCTTCAAACGTTTTATTGGCGATGGAGTAGCCATGCGCTTCCATTTGCTGAATGGTTCGCTTACCCACCCATTCTTTCAGGGTCGGGAATTTACCCAGCCAGCCATAGGTATTACTGCGGGTGGAAGAGTTCACCACCATTGCAATTTTGCTGTACTGCGACGGGGCGTCTTCAAGACCGCCCTGAAAATCCTTACGCCAGGAGGTCATCAGGGCTTTAATGGATGCCGGGGTGACAATCATTTTTCTTGTTCCTGTTTCATTTTCAGATACTCAGCCTCTGTAATGCCGAGCGCCTTCACTGCTGCCTGTTCATCAGCAGACAGCACCGCCACCGCCGGTTTTTCCTGCGACGGAATTTTCGCTGTGGTGGTCTGCATGGCAGATAACGCAGCGATGGGCTGTTTTTTCTCAAGCTGTGCCGACAGTGCCGCCACGCCAATCTGACCGCCAAGCTGTTCCAGATAGGTACGTTCGCTTTTGAAAATGCGGCCTTCCTGCTCCGCCTTGTCCAGAACGGCGCTCAGGCTGGCAGTGGCGCTTTGTGCTTTGGCCTGTGCCAGTTCATCAAGCACGGCGTTGTAGCTTTCCACCGGGACGTATTTCGTCAGGTCAACGGCGGCGTTCTGTGCCTTTTCCAGTTCGGCGGATAACGACGCCACTTTTCCGGCATCTGTTTCGAGCGCATCAAACGCACTCAGGGCCGCGCTGGCCTGTTCATCGGTGATGTCTGCATTTTCGGGGACCGTCACCCCAAGACGCGCAAGCAGCTTGCGCAGCGTTTCATTCATGGGTTTGTTCTCCTGTTGAAGGATGTCGGGAAGGTCTGCCGCCAGTGCGGTCAGCTTTTTCATGCCGGTGGCACCGGGGTCATTGGTCAGCGCAGCAAGGCGGATTTGCAGCACCGCACCGGTGGCGGTGTCATACGGAAAAACCGCAGAGAGATAACCAAATTCGCCGTCATCGATGCGCTGCTGTGCCGCCGCCGTCCAGCGTGGGTGGATAAATAATCCTTCACCTTCACGCCACTGCATTTCATCGGCGTTAAACCAGCCAGCCGCGACGAGTTGTTCCGGGGGTAATCCTTTGTCCTTACGTAGCTGGTTATGCTCGTAATCAATCAGCACGTCCTGGTTGAGCGCGCGAACGCCTTCAACCAGACGCCCGGCAATCTCACCGTCGATGAACCACCCCTGACCGCCTGTCACATCAAACGGACGACCATCACGGGCACTGAAATGACCGGCAGGCAATAGCTGGCACCAGCCGTCATCGTCAATGGACAGCGCACTCAGTGCGGCAATGCCAATCGCGTGTTTTTTCATGTCCTGCTGCTCATCATGGTTTGTGAGCAGTCAGTTTGCGGGAGGTGCGGGAAAATCTGGGGTTATGCTATTTGAGTACTGGAGAAAGAAAGTGGAAGGAAGATAAAACGGGATTCATACACCGTTAAATACCGGTTTAAAAATCCCGTGGCGCGTTTTAAAAAATCTGTGCGGCTGATTTTATGCCTGATTCTGTTTATTGCCTCAGAGCGGCGCTGACGCGTTTTCTGATGGCATCAAAAATTTCCTGTTCCCCGGTCTTATCCAGCCCCATATAAGGACGCGCAGGAACGCCTGCCGGGCGGGGTGCCATATCGGGTGTACCGCCCCACTGATGAATGGCAGCATAAATTTTTGGCGAACCAATCAGGGCATAATCCTGTCCATAATCGGTGGTAATGCTGCGTGCCAGATCGCCATGCAGGGTAAGGATACTGCCCGGAACAAAACCATGATCCTGACGCCATGCCAGCCACGAATCGCTCCACGCTTCCCAGCCTTTCCCTGTATCCGGGTCTGCCTGCCGTTCAAATGCCTGTTCCGTGGATGACAGCAGCGCCGCAGCCATCACACGGGGAATGACGCGGTCATGTGTGACGGTTCCCAGTTCATCCAGCGCAAGCTGAATACGTCGCACATCCACGGCAACGTTCATATCAAGACTCACTTATTCACCTCCACATGCCCCTCCAGTATGTCAATCATCCCGTCAGCAATCGCGGCTTCAAGCGACTGTGCAGATACGCGGCTGATACTGACCAGCACATCCGCCCGGTCATTCTGCCTGCCGACTGTCTGTGATGTTCTGACCACAATCCGGGCCGTGCCGTCACGGGTTGCCACAACATACAGCAACTGGTGGTTCTCCCTGTCCCACAATACCGCCTGTGGTTTTGCCATCAGCGACGGCAGACGCTGTAAATCTTCCGGTTTCAGGGCGGCATCAGCAGTGGTCGCCAGACTTTTCCCGTTCATTACAAGCAGACGGGCTGGCATATTCCCGGTGCGCTGATATACGGCTTCAGCCACGGATCCCGTCATAAACCCCAGCGCCCGGATTTCATGACCGGTCTGACGTGATCCTGCCAGGCGTTTAAGCCAGAGGGAAAAAGCAAGCTGACGCTCCCGGCTGTTATTCAGCGTCTGAACAACCTGCTCACGCAGCTGCGCGTCACGAACTTCCACCAGTTTTCGAATCAGTGCCTGATCCGTACCAAATGCCGCCGAACCGGGGTTATATGACCAGCCCACATCCGGCGTCATTTTTACCCGACCGTTGTCAAACGTGGTTGACGATGTGCGGAAAATCTCTCCGGTGCTTTCATCCGTACCGGCATCCACTTCGCGGGTATTCATGAATGACGCACCATAACTGACCTGTAACCCCAGCTCTTTCATGCGGGCCGCAGACAGCGCCCGGACGCGACAGCGGCAGCGCCAGCCGTTCGGCGGGTAATGCGTCTGCCAGAAAATATCGTCACACCGGAAAACCATATTGCGCAGCAAGAGGTGTTCCGGGCGCGTTCTGCCATCTTCGACAACAACGTACTGCCAGAACGGATACAGGTCCGCCGTGTTCATCATCTGCGCATAACGTCCCGCCGCATATGCTGTACGGGTGTTGACGTCATAAATGGTTGCCAGACGACGCGGACTGCCCAGTTCGATTTCCTTCGCGTTTCCCTCTGCATCCACGATGATTTGTTTTCCCCACCATCCGAGTTTTTGCAGCCGGGGGGCCAGTGTGCGGGTAAATTCCTCACGGGTGATGCCTTCACTGACAGCCCGCTCCACTTCCTCACGGATTGTGGTCAGTACATCCATCCGGGTGGCTTTGGCAACGGTAAAGGCGCGTGCGTGCGCGTCTGCCAGTTGTTCGTACCAGTTCCAGGTGATGTTGTAGCCTTTGGCGCGGAAATACGCGACAGCCTCCTTTGGCGGGAGGCGTGCGGCATACGCCAGATCAATGGTCTGCTGCGGCATCCAGACGCCCCCATATATCGGCAACAAAAATGGCACGGGTCAGCATGTCGATAAGTTCTGCATCATCCATCTGCGGATATAATGAAGCAGCTTTGTTCATGGCGGCTTCCGGGCCATCTTTCAGCACAGAAAAAATGACGGGTTTCAGCAGGGGATCAACCGAACGCTGCCAGTCTTCCGGTGAGACGCCCATCCGGTCGATATCATCCTCCTGCGGGATATCTTCAGCGGATAATGCGGCCTCTTTCTGCGGACCGTTATCCATGACGACCGGTTGAGCAGTAAACACGGCTTCATCACCGACCGGCTGCGGAATATGGAGTTTTTCCTGTATCCAGGAGACCGGAATACGCATTCCCGCCGCCAGTTTCGGAATGGCGTCAGACAGTGCCGTAATATCACCCGCTTCACTGGTATCAAATACAATGCCCGGCAGGCGGTTAATATCAATGGTGCTGTCACTGTTCAGTGCCAGCAGGGGATAAATCAGGTCACGGTTAATACTGCGGGCAAGCTGGCCCACATCCGCGTTACGGATTTCCCGGCGAACCTCATCATGCACTTCACCCAGCGACCGTGCACCTTTATCGCCGGCCTCTGTGGTCAGGGTGCCGCCCAGAATGGCTTTTGAAATCGCTTTTTCTGCCCAGCCAATCATCGCCATAAAGGGGTCTGACTGACCATCTGCGGCGCTCTGAAAATCCAGCGTCATCCCCATCGGAATAATGCCACCGGCACGTCGCCCGATATCCATCACGGCCTGCATCAGCGTGGCTTTCTCACGGTTTGTGGAGCCGGTCGGATATTTACCGACGCGCATGGGGAGTCCGTAAATTTCCAGAAACTCTGCAAAATCACGCACGGAATAGTTTTTAAAAATAAAAGGCCAGATAAGCGTGCGCACAAGGCCATTGGTGCCAACATACCCGGTGCGGGATTTGGCCCGGTGCATAAACCAGCCGAACGGTTGCAGCTCCAGCCCGTGATAAGACGTATCACGCAGACGTAATTCGTTCAGATTATCGGGGTTCGCGCAGAACAGCGCCGGATCGCGATGATGCAGCGCCACCGGCACGCGCATTTTGCCCAGCCAGCCCCATTCAATCTCCTGCATGGAATAACCCTTGAGAATGGCATCACCGGCATCAAACAGGGCATCTTCAAACCACGCCGCATCATGCAGATATTCATTCAGCATGTCGGCGTCTTTTTTCTCCTGTGCGCTGGCATCACGTGCCGGAGCGATGCGCCATTCCAGCGCCTGAATGGCAAGGCGGCGCTTGCTCAGTTCGGAAAAAAGGTGGGTGTCCTTTTCTTCCATATCAAAGGCCAGGTCAGCCTGTGCTGTCAGATCACCGCGTTCGGCATCACGCAGCATCTGCGCGGCCCGGTTCGGCGTCACACCACTGGAAGGATGCTCCTGCGTGCGCTTCATGACCATTGCCAGCTCATCGCTGCGGGTCTGCATTTCATCGTCAAAATCAAACGGCTGCCCGGAAATATCCAGAATACGGCCCATTACCAGCCCCCTCGTTCAAACTGGTGATAATCATCAAAATCATCGTTATCAACATCATCACCACGGTGGCGTGGTGGCAGCGCCTGTATGCTGTCCTCGTCGATAACAAAACCATTCATATAAGACGCCCTGACAGCCATACAGAGCGCCACGGCAAAGTCACCATGTCGTCGGCCTTTACCGCTTTCATCTTTTGTGCGCCCCTTATCAATCTGCGGAATACCTTTGTCCACCTTGATATGAAGCAGGTCATCGAGTGTGGTCTGATGCCGGGCAATCGTGATGTTCTGCGCTTCAAACTCGCCTTTCAGTTTCGGCATCCACTCCTGATACCAGGCGGCGGTCAGACTGATGCAGTCGATCATCTCCGGGCCATAAATCAGACGGGCGGCTTCTGCCAGATAACCGCCGTTACCGGTGGCATCAAATGCAGCGCCGGTAAAACGGGGCAAACGGGACAGAATGAATAAAAGGATTTGTCGCTGCTGGTCATAGGTCACATTACGCAGCTCCACGCGGAAACATTCGCGTTTGCGTAAGTCAGGAGTGATGGCAAGCGGCACAAACACCGTCAGGTCGCCACGGCGTGCAAAGTCTTCGCCCAGTACGTGTTTATTGAGCGGCGACAGCGCATCGAGCAACGGGAGCAGCTCCTGTTCACACCAGTCCTGAACGATGCCGTGGCGCATTTGTGGTGTCAGCGATTCAAAATCGTCCGGGGCTTCAAAACGCAGAATCGGGATATCCCGCACTGGCGTCATGGCGGCTTCAATCAGCACGCGTGACAGATAAGCGCCCCCGGATTTTTTTGGAATGCAGCCGTATTCCTCGTCGGCACTCTCTTTATTCGGCGCATTCCGGTACAGGCCATCACGCCAGGCTTTTTCCGCTTCCGGCGACCACGGCTGATTCGTGACGTAACAGATACGTCGGTACAACCCGTCAGCGATGGCATCATCCAGCGTGATGCGGTGAACGCTGTAATCCTTGCGCCCCTCGCGCGCATCCTGAATGTACTGATTAAACAGATTATCGACGCCGTTATGTGTCGATATGATCCGCACGCGGGCACCCCACATGGTGAGAGCAAAAGCCGCTTTCAGGAGTTCGTCCAGGGCTTCATGAAATGCCGCCTCATCAATCACCACGTCCCCCTGCAAACCACGCAGGTTAGACGGACGGCTTGACAGCGCCTGCACCTTAAATCCGCTGTTAGGGAAACGGATCATATAAGTGAGGATTTCTTCTTTTTTGTCGCTGTCCCAGAAGGTCTGCTCCCATACGTCAGCCTTTGCCAGTTGGTTAAAGGCGCGGGCAAACAGGGCACAGGCGGCAATGTATTCCAGCGCCATTTCCTGACGGGACCCCACATAAAAGACGTTGCGACCACCGCGACGCCTCGGCTTTGCGGCCGTCATGACATTGCGGCCCGCTTCGGCCCATGTCAGACCGGTACGACGGGATTTTTCAGCAATACAAATCTGGCTTTCATCCTCAAACCAGCGGCGCTGATAACCCAGAAAAACCGGTTCATTGCGGGGCTGTGCTTCCCCGATATCGGTAACGATATTCACGCCCAGCAGTTCGGCTTCCTCACGCAGGTCGATTTTTCGGGGGGCATGAAGGGCTTTAAGATTGTTTTCTCTGGTGTTCATAACCCTCTCATGCCTTACCCAGCAGCACATCACGGATACGCTGCTCCAGCTCTTCGCTGATGCCATCCTGCCCGCGCAGTTCTTCACTGACGGCGTTTGCCGCTTCTTCTGCGAATGCCTGGCGGATTTCTTTCTCGCGCCGGTGGCTGGACATTGCCGTGGATTCCAGACGCTGTGCCGCCAGCATGGCATTTTTCAGCAGGTCAATATCCACGTCAGATTCCGGGTTTTCGATTTGCCGCATCATGGCCTTAAAAAGCTGGCTGCGGGCCATTTCCAGAATCAGCTTTGTGGTTTCTCCCATTGGCTTGTCACCAAGTTCTGCGGTCAGTGCTGACGTCATTTCACGCATCTGTCGCAGGTTATGGCCTACCTGCTCGACGTTCGTCGCGTAACGGTTCAGACCGGAACGGGAGAGTTTCATCTCATCCGGCAGGCCAGCGTCTTCAATCAGTACGTTAATTTCTTCCAGAATGCGGGCCTGTGGGATCGCTTTATCACGCAGCATTTCATGCAGCGTTTTACGTACGTTTTCCGGCAGTAAATCCACTTTTGAAGCCCGGCCCCGTGTTTTCCTGTCCATCACGCCTCCTGTCATGCACGGGGACGAGGACGCTTGACACCGGCAACGCGGGCACGACCTTCCGCCACATCCTGACCTCGGGAGGTCAGCGTTACGACATAAAAGCCGCGCAGGTTTTCCACGGTGACCAGTTGCTGCTCTGCCAGCCAGTCAATCTGGCCGCGAACCACATCGCGGGAAACGTTGTGTCCGTATGCATCCAGACAGTCCTGAAGGATGGATTCGTTTGCTTCGTTATTGCAGTCCATCAGGGAACGCAGGATGACCAGACGACGGTCTTCGGTCAGAATATCGTTAATCATGAATTACTCCGGTTTACTGCGTTTTCAAGCAGCAGCTCCAGTTGATGGGAAAATGACTGCACCCGCTGGGACAGCACCCGGATATCGCCGGACAGCTCTGCAATTCGCAGGCGCATTTCGTGTACATCTTCTGTGCCAGGGATGCTGGCGTAGCGGGTTTCCATTTCGGTCATCCGGTTTTCAAGACGCTCCACACGCTCAGTGCTGGCAAAACTACGACGCATTGCCCAGACGGCTCCACCGGCCACAACAGGCAACAGGTAAGGCCATAACGCTAAAACTGAAATCAAATCCATTATTCTGCTCCACGGCACCAGTGGCAGTAGTTCGCCATCGGCTGCTGTCTCAGCACATCAGGCCGCAGCTCACGACCGCAACCGGCACACAATACAGGCGGGTCATACGCCGCCGGGCGGGGAATATCACGGGTATCCCCCTGCCAGAGTTCAGCGAGCAGCAGCGCCACCGCCCGGTTCTGGTCTTCGTTCATAAATTTCTTTCCTTCGGGTCTCCTGTTCCCGGACTGATGCCTTGTCGCGGTTGCACTGCCCGAGCGCCATCAACAGGTCAGCATTCCAGAGAAGGGATGCTCCCCACGTCAGGGGCTGTGGCGTGGGCGGAACGGGCGTTGCTTCCGTCAGTTCTGCATCAGTTTCGGGCAGGATCACCACCGATGGCACGGGTGCGTTTTTCGAGTTCCCGCAACCTGTCAGCAGCAACGGCAGGCACAGGACGAGTGCTGCAATTGTCACCGGTAATGGCGGTTGTAATTTTTTGTTTTGCATCATGATGTTCTGTCTCGTCTGCCAGCCGCGCGGCACGATTTGCGGCACGGATAGCGGAAAATACCTGCATCGTCTGTTCCTGACCGTGTAACAACCATTCAGCCGTGTTGCGGGCCTGTTGCTCCGTCTGTAATTCACGGCGCAGCGTCTGGTTATCGTGGCGGGTGCTGTCCAGCCTGTGCCACAACACCCCGGACAGAACGGCGGCAAACACGGCTGCCAGCAGTAAACTTTTACTGGCGAAGGTCATCCGCCCCCCTGATATTCCAGATAGCCATTTCCACTTCGCGACGGTTCATCAGTCCTTTCCATTTATGGCCTGCGGCAAACACCCAGCGGGCCATCTGGTCACGCGCTCCGGCGTAATCACCGGCATTGAGTTTTTTCAGCAGCGTTGATTTACTGAATGCGGTAACACCGGTGTTGAAAATAAACGTTGCCAGCGCCGTTTTCTGATATGGCGTCAGCGGCACCCTGACAAGACGATCGATTGCCGCATAAACCGGTTTTAAATCACTGTCGAGAAGAGCCATACACTCCGCATGGCTGTAACGGCGCATTTCGATATCCGGCCCGGTATGTCCCACACAGACCGTAAGCACACCGGCAATATCGCGGTAAGGCATATAAGCGATATTTTCCAGATGGATCAGAGACTGACGGGTCATTTCCTGATAACCCCCCACACCGCCACCGGCAATCGTTGCCGCCAGCAGTGCGGCTTTCAGTTTTTTTGGTATTCCCGCCATCATGCTTCCCTGAAAAAATGCTCTGATGGCAGTCTAAAAAATCAGATGGCAGGTGCGGGATTATGGTGACAGGAAATAACCGGCAGGATGCCGGTTATTTCTGGCTTTCAGGTGAGAACAGATCAGGCTGATGACGTCGTGTATGCAGCTTTCTCTGGCGGGCAATAATCTGGTAGATCTGCGGCTGGGACAGGCGATACTGGCGACGCAGTTCTTCCATGTTACGACCATTGAACTGGCAGTAAAGCAAATCGTCGCGTAACGCGGTCAGGATCGTATCGCCGCAGGGGATGTAAAACTGCCGCCCGCCCAGAAAACAGGACAGGGCAACGGCCTGTTTACGGGCAAGCTCACGGGGATTGCTGACGTTCTGGCGTTTCAGTTCGTTTTCCAGAACATCAATCAGATCAACCACCGAACGGGGCCAGCGTGATTCCAGTTCCGGGGCCGGGATGTTATCAATATGTCCGATTAACTGGCGAATTGCCGGATCGTGTTCAAATAAATCATGCTGCATATTTTCCCCCGGTTAACAGACAGAAAGATACACCACGGCACTGATGGTTATCAGAACCACAAGGGCAATCACTTTTATCGCACTCATCAGCGTGGACGGCCCGAAACATTCATCACTGAATTTTCTGTACATGGTGCCCCTTTACCCGAACAGACGAGCGCGAAAACGAAAGGAGAGCCAGAACGTCAGCAATCCGGCCAGCGCCCAGATGACATGCTCAGGACCCGTTTTCAGTTGAGACGCTGCCATCACGGCTAATCCCAGCCCGGACAGACTCCCCAGCCAGGTCAGAGGCCAGACGAACCGGGCAAAATGTTCAGGCACCCGGCAGCTCATTATCAGCGCATCCAGACAATCAGCGGCAACACATAAAGCAACACTGAAAACCGAGGCACAGCAAAACATCAGCGCGCGCCAGCCACAAAACAGACTTATCCACAATAACAGCGCCAGTAATACCACCGATAAAAAATCAGGCCACTGACGAGCAGAACGCTCAGACATAATGTTTCTCCCTGTAAAGCAGGCAATGATGAAGAATTTCCGGCATATCAACTGACTGCCAGCCTTTCATGTAATAACTGCCGTGGGTGCCATCATGACCGGTATAGTCGCGGGGCGCAGGCCGTGGCCCACCGGCGACACGGTGCAAAACCTCCTGACGCAGCCGCTCACGTCTGCCAAGATGAAAGGATGCATTCCAGCCTTTACCCATGATGATTTCCCCCGGTACGGTTATTCATCACAGGATATTGAGGACGTAAAAAAAGCCGGATTAACCGGCTTTACTGTTTACAGAAGTGAGGGCTGGTACTGGCGGTATTTCAGCCGTCGCATCCGGCGAATGGCCTTGTAAACCGTATTGAAAGTGACACCATAACGGGTGGTCAGTTCGCTGACGTTGCGACCGTTAAAATCATTCCAGATACGCAAATCCCGAATCAGCGAGTCCAGAACCTGACCGCGTGGAATGTAGACCTGACCGCCGCCCAGATGCTTACAGATAGCCACAACAATCTCCAGTGAATGGGCAGGATCAACACCCAGCCGGGACAATTCCCCGCGTAGTAAATCGTTCAGCTCCGCCAGCAGTGCCGGAAAGCGTGACGTATCCTCTGCGGGATTGTCAAGATGTGCTAGGATGGTGTCATCCTGCAAATCACCAAATAAATCTTCCGTCATTGTGCCATCCTCCGCGTCTTTCTGGCATGGGCATAAGCCGCCGTCATGGCATCATAGCCGCGCAGTTCACGACCGGACGGACTGACCGGCAATGGAAGCCCGTGACGGGAAAAGGCTTCATGAATACAGCGGATGTGCCACTGCTTGAGTGTTTCGAGGACTGTCAGCAGCGTGTCGCCATGACACCACGCCAGTGTGGAAACGCCCTGTCCGCCGTTGCGTTTCGCGGTCAGGCGCTGAACATATTTATCCAGCGCCACATCACCGCCATCGGTAATAAAACCGTCTTCTGCCATCTGCTGCCAGACTTTGTACACCTTCTCGCGGGGCGTGACATGTTCCTTAAAGCGGCGACGTGGATGTTTATTCAGCTTCTTAAAGCCGCGTTCTTTCATTGCATCGAGCGTCTGTTCCAGTTGCGTAACCGTCAGCTCGCGGCAACTGGTTTTGCCCGTTTTCTGCATCAGAAAGGCGCGGTAAGTGTCATCGTCGAGTTGTAGCTCCCGACGGGCGACATGGATTAATTTAATAAGCGATGTGCGATTCATTTGCTCACCTCTCATATTAAGGAATGAGATATGAAAATTGATTATGACGAGATAGCCAGAATATTTGATGTTTTTCTGGAGGCCGACACCGCATTCATTCGACTGGAAGATGTCGGCTGGGATCGTTCTCAGCGGCACAGCGACAGCCATCAGAAGCTGGTTTTCCATCTTCTGTTGCTGGTTGAAAATGGTTTTATCAGCAACAGATATCTGGAAACAGGCACCGCAAAAAGCATTGGTCTCACCCCAACAAGCCTCGGATATTCATATTCAGGCACCAGTGTCAGACTTACACAAGATGGTCATGATTTTGCGAAAGCACTACATCAAAAACCCATTCTTGAGCGCATAAAACAGGACCTTGCCGACGCCCCGATGACGCTCGTAACAGACGTCGGCAAACAGTGGTTAACCTCGTTTCTTAAAAAGAAACTCGGGATTGAATAGTTCCCGGTTCATACGTTGCAGCACATCAAGGGCGGCGACAGCCGCCACTTTATCGTTACCATCAGCAATAGTGCGGAGATTTTCAATAATCCAGTGAGGACTCAGTGACTCAGCAATAATGCCAAACCGGTACGCCATGACTTCATCAATAGCTTTTTCATGAGACGGCTCATATACAAAATTCACAAAGTCATGCACTTCTTTTTTCGGCAAACCACCGGCAATCAGCAGGGCGGCAAGCTCTTCTGATTTTGAAAATACACCATTATTCATATCACTCACCTTCACAATTCATGCACGCCGTGTCGTCGCCCATATCGCAGTGGTTGCATTTCTGCCCGCCACAATGAGGGCACTCTTTCAGATATTCAGGGGATTCATTACCGCAGGTCGGGCATTCCTGTTTCACCGTGGTAAATTTCCCCAGCCACGAATACGATGTTTCATTGTTTTCCATTGTTTACCTCCGCCTGTTTTTGCGCCCGGATAAATTCGTCAGAAAGGATTTCAGTCATGCGGCCCTGTGCGGGAGTCATCCCTGTCATGACGTAAATCACATCACCAACACGGAACCACCGGAGCGGGCCGAATATTGTTGCGCTGAAATCCAGTCCCAGTGCGGGTAAGAGAGCGTCAGTACGGGCATAAGTGACCGGAATATTCTCCTGCCATATTTTCGCCAGCTCTTTTGACTGCTCCCGCAGATGTGCAGGAATGCGCGATGTTCTTGGCCTGCAACTGTTACCTGATGCGGAGCGTTGTACAGTCCACAACTCCGGCGAGAAAGGTCGCTCATTCCCCGGAAAATTCACGCCATGAAAATGACGCCCACCAATACCTGTGCTGAATACTGACCGGCAACCACAACCCAGAACCTTATCAAGATGGCGGGCTTCTTCGCGTAGTTTCAGGCAGTCCGCCATAAACTGGTCCCATGCCAGCAGTGCTGCGGGATTTGACGTTTTAAAAAACATCACGCCACCTCCTGCACCGCTGTGGGAGCCGGAGAACAATCAAGAATGAGATAACGCAGTACATGGTCGGTGATATTCCAGGCGCTTGAACTGCAAATAAAACGCCCCAGCCGGATATCGATATAAGCCATCACAAAACGGGGCATTCCCTGTTCGCACATTCTGTTGTCCAGTTCTGCAACGATGTGAACGGATTCACAGGTCAGCACGCCCGTCGCAAACTCTTTTGCCAGCGCGGGGATGGTATTACCTTCCACCCAGGGTAATGAGCGACGCCAGTTGCACCACACCGCATCATCAACAGCAGGCTGCTCAGTTGCGTTTCGTCTTACAGGCGGCGTCGGACGCGGGCGCGGAACGTCATAAAATCCGTTGCATTCGGTGAGAACGCCGGCATCAACCGCATCACGCAGGAAATACACCATTGATGAGGGAGGCATCTTCATTTTTTCAGCCAGAACTCCGCAGGTCAGGCGTCCGTAAGCCCGTAATAATGTGCTGACACCATTCAGAATTTTTGCATCAACCATGTTTTATTCCTCAGTAATCTGTTTCAGGCGCGAGCAATCCCCTGACGCATCGCGCCATAATTAAAAGAATGTGAATTAATTAAATATTAATGGTGGTATTAAATACCGGCTTCCTGTTCAAATGGAATAATGGAAAAATCTTCAATTCCCGATTTAACCGTAATTCCGGCAACACCTGCGACCGCTTTCGGTTCCAGTAAAATCGCTTCCTTGTTGATTTCCTGCTTCGTGCGAATAAAGCGTTGCAGGCCAAGACGCTCCAGCGTTTCCATCACTGCATCCATACCACGAATACTTACTGATGGTGGACGGACCCGCCACGATACATCACCGGTGACAAGATTTGCCGTTTTCACTTTGCCGCCGTTCGTCAGTTCGTCGCGGTTCGCTTCACACCATCCCTGAACGCCTTTTGAAAGGGTTTCAATATCGGTTTTAATCGGTGCAATCCGGGCCGCAAATTTCTCCGTAATTTCCGCGATGGCATCATTCATTTCCGTTTCCAGACGTGATGCTTCGCGCTGTAAATCCCCGATGCGTTTAATATCAGTAATCACCGCATCGCGGTTTTGTGGCACATAAGCCGCTGCGGCACTTTTGATACGTTTTGCTGGTTTAGCCATAAATTAAAGCTCCTGTTAATTAATATCCGCTGTATACAATGCTGGATACAGCACGATTGCTTAATTCCATCTTTCGGGCAATGACATGAATATCCAGTCCTTCTTTATAAAGTTCACGACATAAATATTTGTCGTGTTCACTGATTCGGTATACACACAATGATATTCCGTGCCTTCTGGCATGTGCCCGGAGGGCGGTTGTGGCGACTTTCAGTTTTTCCGCCATTTCTTCAATGGTCATTTTCCCGACGTTGGCTTCGATAAATTCCCGGTCTTCGCGTGACCAGCGCTTACGATTACACTTCATGTCAGTCACCATTCAGTACAGCAGAGGCTCGCGCAGTGATGCCTGAATATGCCGCAGCGATAACTGAACCGCTTTCAGGGCAAGCGAGGAATAACAGCAGCGCGCCCAGCCTTTTGCCATTAACCGGTAATCGCGCCAGATACGCTGCCACATTTCACGGGCCTCAGGGTCTGATGCGCAGATGTATTCCCGGTCCATGACGTACTCCCATAAATCCACGTTGAACGCACCGCCAAATGCAATGGCGCGGGATATGCTTTCGCCGCAATAACGTGCACAGATGCTGTAATGGTCGAAAGCAATCAGGTAAGTCTTTTCACCACAATCATCAACTTTCCGGGCGCAAATAAACTCGCGTAATTCACCACCGTTGTTATTGCGTTCCTGAATTCGGATTAATGCCTGAATTTCATTTCGGGTCTTGACGTTCATTGTCAGCGTTCCTTTGCGAATTAATGTCTGGCTGTATTCGGGTTATAGCTGAATAATTTCCCCTCAGCTTCCAGCCCAAGCTCCCTGGCTGATTTCAACAACTCCTCGGTCGCTTTTTTAATGATTTCAGGAGCCATGCTCTTGATGATGCCTGCCATTACATCATGTGGCCCGGTCTGGTCCTCAGGTGAGGATTCTTCCAGTCGCACATTCATATTTACGGCAAAACCTCCATTTTCCTGAAACTCAATATTTCTTGTATTGTTAAATTCAAAGATTACTTTTGCCATTTTGTTTCACCTTATTGATTCTGAATAACTGCGCTGGCTTTTACCTTCGCGCCTTTTACCTGCTTAAAGAAAACTGCGCTGCACCACGGACAACATGTCAGGGAATCCCGAATTTCCTTTTCGGGTGAGCATTGCGTCATAATCTGTTCACCGCATCCGGGGCATTTATATGTCGTCAGCGGCACCCCGTGGCACTGACAGTGTTTAACCCATTCAATATATTTTTCAGCTTTAATACACATCGTTATCTCCAGATAATCTGGCAACCATTAAGACGGGCCGTCCATACAGAACGGGCCACCCCGGACTTATGCTCCATAATTCTGACCGCGTTTTTTACCAGTTCCACCGGTGGGTAAGTGATTTCAAGAATCGGACGCGCCACGCCGAGATATGATTCATTTACATGACTCCCGCGCGCCTGTAACCAATTCTGCGCATCCGTTGCCATTTTTATATTTCGGGCCATCATAATTTCTTCTCCTTCTTAATTACGCAGCAGCGTTGAAATATCAACGTCCAGGTCTAATTCACGGAAAGCCTGACGCAGATAATCTTCGTTAACACGCTCACCTTTACCGTGAGCCGTCATGGCGGCAAGGCGAAGTGAATGATTCAGAATACGAAGCGCACCTGGTTTCTGCGCAATCTGCTGTAATAACTCCAGTTCTTTTTCGCCGTTAATCTGCCAGGCATCCGCAATAGCTTTTACATCGGCTTTTTTGGTTTTATTAATTGCAGTGCGCTTTGCAATACGGGAAAACAGACGGGCAAATTCAACCGTTCTGTTACCCCCCGTCATATTTGAATAAACCCGGTGATTTCCCATCAGCACAAGGCCAATACGGGTTGATTCCTGTAACAGGCGGAGTTCTTCCAGAACTTCGGCACCAAGATGATCAGCTTCGTCGATGATAACCAGCCCCTGTGTACCTTCAAGGCGACGTCGCAGGGCGCGGGAGAGCGGCCCTTTACGGCGTGGTGCGTCATTCATTCCCAGCTCAAACGCCAGTTCAGTAAGACATTCCAGAACGCTGGCACAGGATGGCGTAATGGTGATCATCCAGACATTGTTATTGGTGCGGCGATATTCACGGGCCGCTTCGGTTTTGCCCACACCAGGATTGCCACATACAACAGCAATACTTTCAGTCAGGCTGGCAAAACGCATACTTGTCCAGATTTGTTTTACCGTCTGCGTTTCCACAAAGCGGGGCGGTTCAGGTAGTTCTGCAACTGCATGATATTTTTCCAGCCAGCGTTGCAGAATTTGTGAAACACGCTCGTTATCCCCGTTGTACTTATCATTGATAAAACTACTGATAGTTCCGGTAGAAAGTCCGCTCTCAAGAGCAATTTGTTTAAAGGTGGTTTCTTCATTTTCTACAAGCGTGCGCAGTCCTGCGCGAATATCGGAAATATTCATCTGAATAACCTCGTAATTAAATTTTGTTTAAACGTTAATTAAATGGCTTTTTTACGTCTGTTCTGTTCCAGAATATCCAGCGAATGATTCAGATATTCATCACGCTCAGTTTCGTATTCATCATCACGCTCCTGATTCTTCACCCGTTCCGTATTACCGGAAGGCCGGAAAATACCAACAATTCGTGATTCTGGTGCTGCTGGTTCGGCTATCTGCGGCAGCAGTTCAGCAACTTCCAGCGCGTCCATTTGTTTCTGCGCCTTAATGGCTGCTTTAGTTGCAGATTTCAGTTGTTTCTGGCGGCGGCGATATTCACGGCCTGCCGCAGCATCATTAAATGCAACAGGTGCCAGACATTCCGCTTCACAGATAAACCGACCGTCCAGGGTGTAACAATAAACCGTGCTGTGTAGCTGCTGCGGATCAAACCTGACCACAACTTTTTTCACGCCGGCATTCATTAATGCCATGTTGTAATAAACGTTTTTCGCGCCTTTAAGGGAGCCGCCAACTTTAAGCGTAAACTCGCCTTTGCGTGAAACGTTCACCGCCTCGGCAGGCAGTAACAGCATCCGTTTTTGTTCTTCGGTTGGCTTACGCACAATCGTTCTGGCGTATTCACGCTCGAAAACATCATCAAACGAGAGTTTGCCCCCGCACATTTCTGTTTCACGGCCTGTTCTGGCATTGAACATCGCCACACCTTCGGCAAGGGTTTTCAGAAACAGCTCTGCATCAACAGCGCGGTTGCCATAGTTATCAGGTTTTGCCTGCGGATTTGGCCCCGTATATGCGCCAGCCAGTGCCGGATGCTTATCAACGTATTCCTCAAGCCCACCAACACCGAAAGCACGTTCAACAGGTTTTGCCTGGCCCCAGCCTTTACCGGCAACAACGCTTGTCCAGTGCATTTTCGCACCCATCAGTAAAAACAATCCCTTTGGATCGTCTTCTTTCACCTTAAAGCGGTAGCGATTGGGCGCGCCTCCCGTCAGCCATTTATTCGCAGCACCACGGGTGTTATCAATGGTGATGTGAAAATCCTCCGGGATACCGTAGCGAGTCACAACATCCATGAACGAGAGGCGAATTGAATCAATGTTCTCGCTCACATCGCAGCGCCAGCCCAGAATTTTTCGGGTTTTCACATCCTGCCAGAACCATGTTTTCGGACGGATCACATCACCGTTAAACCAGCGTACAAAGACGTTATGCAGATAACCGTCGCCGTTGATCCACTGCATGGCGTCCAGGTGTTCCACAGTTCGCTGCTGTGCCGGTATCAGATGCATCAGTGCATGTTCACCTTCACGACAGGCAACAACCATTGCCTCGTCCAGTTGCTGAATCCGGCGAAAGGCCGTGGCACGGGAGGGAATACTCCAGCCATGCTCGCGGGCTGCCAGTTCCAGACGCTCATAACATTTGCGGAAGGCGGGTTTTTCCGGTCGCAGATAATCTGCAATCAGAAACTGCCAGGCATCCTCGTCAAATTCACTTTTGTGAACATTGCGACGGGATGCACCACGTCCATCAACAAGTGCAGCCGCCCAGTCAGGCTTCGCAAACTTCTGTACCTGGTAATACTTGTCCCGCAAAGTGGATGCGCTGACCTGGTAATGCCCTGCAACGGTCGCAAAAGCCGTTTTCGTTGAAATCCCCTGGTTCAGCATTTCGTCTGCAGCCTGAACCGCAGGCAACCATTTTTCAGCAAGTCTGCGCTGGGAATCGCTGGCTTTATCCCATTTGCTCCACAGCACCTCACGATCATAATCATGGGCTTCCAGCGTGGGGCGGGCGATTTCAAAACGGCCCAGGCTTGTTTCAATTCTCCCTTGTTGCAACAGAATTTCAGCACGTAATGCGACAGGGAATGATTTGATATTGAATTCAAATGATACACCTTTAGTCCCTGCAACCTGCCTGAACTCCCAGCCTTCTCTTTGTGCCTTACGTGTAATGTTAGTGGCTTGCTTTGGTAAACCTGCCAAACCGAGCAACTCTTTTGCTGTATACCATTCTTTCATAGCGCACCTAGTATCGAGACGGCCAAATATCTTGCGGTGTCATTCCCAGTGCATCTGCAATGATTTTCTCCGCTTTCGGATATCTCTTATCCAAAGCATTTTTTAATGTTGAAGACGAAAGATGATTAGATCTTCCCAATTCAGCTAGTGACATATTGCGTTTTCGTAGCTCTGCAACGATGTCAGCTCTGTGCCAATCTTGGCGGTTAGTTCTTTTATTCATATGCATTTCATGTAATCCTTTCAGATTCCCCCGTGAGCTACGCTATAAAGTAGCTCACGGCATATCGTGCAATGTAGTGTGGAATCACTTTCAAATCAATAGTGATTTGGAGGGATTTGCCATGATTTCATATAACAGCATGATTTTTATATGAATTTATTTTGTCTCTATTGAAATCACTAGGATTTTAAATGATGTCTTTTGAAATCAAAGAATGGTTTAATGCGAAAGAGCTGGAAGGGATGCCTGGTGTACCAAAGTTGGCGACTAACATTACCAGGAAAGCTGTGGCGGAAGATTGGGTAAAACGTCAGCGTCACGGTGGGAAAGGTGTCGCTTATGAGTATCACATCAACAGTCTGCCAGAAGAAACACGCAGGGCCATTAAAGGAGCCTCACTTTCTGATAAACCAGTGCATACATCAATCGCCCATACAGTTGATGAGAGGCTAATTTATGCAATGAGCTTCTTAACACCAGATGAGCAGGCCGCAGCTGTGGAGATCATTCGTGTGGCAGGGATTAAAGGACTTATGCCTACAATTGTCAGTAAAGATAAGGCATTAGAGGCATTAGGGATTACTGTGGAGCAACAGAAAACCCTGCAAACTCTTCAGGCATTACCACCGGAAAAAGTGAGAGAGATTTTGTCTCAGTATGAAGGCAAAGAACATAATTTCCCTGTAAGAGAAAACGATGTAAAGAAAGCTGTATAACAACCAGGTAATAGCTAAGACATAAACTTCACTCCAGGCAATTACATATGTAAGATACCCAAACAGTGATGATTGTTTTTGACACACATCACTTGCTGAAAGCCTGGTTGTTACCGTTTTTGAAGCATTTTTGAAGCTGTACTTGAAATGATGCGTGAAGTAATTGCTTTTCGTGTCTTTAATGAATCAAAAGCTGTTTCCAACAATCTTTCGCGTTTCAAGATGTAACGGCTAAAATCTGTCCTACAGGCTTGCAAGCCCCACTAAATCTAATCCCGCCAAATCCCGAATAATCCAATGTCCTCCCGGTTTTTTTCGTACTTCAAGTGAATCAATACAATCAGAAGTACAGAACGAGATTATAAATACATTTCCAGAATTACTGGCAGGTATGCTGGATTGTCTCTGGTATTCCTGACTGCCGGAATTGTTTTATGGACAGTTATGGATATTATTTTTGATGCCTGTATTGATTCGTGGAAAGCGGACCCGGAATTAAATAATTCGAGTTATATGTGGAATATCCTGATATATGCCATTCCGTATACGTTATATGCGCTTGCAGCCGGGTTTCTTGTTACATTTTTCTCTGTCCCCAATGTACGAATTAATATACGGAAATATCGGGATATTCCTGCTGAAATGTCGTATGCACCGGGAGAACACATTAAGGGAGGGCAAGAATGATGCCACGCATTAAACCTCTTCTGGTTCTTTGTGCCGCCTTACTGACGGTGACGCCTGCAGCGTCAGCGGATGTGAACAGCGACATGAATCAGTTCTTTAATAAGCTGGGATTTGCTTCCAATACCACACAGCCGGGCGTCTGGCAGGGGCAGGCCGCCGGCTATGCTTACGGTGGCTCCCTGTATGCCCGTACTCAGGTCAAAAATGTTCAGCTAATTTCCATGACGCTGCCGGATATCAATGCTGGATGTGGCGGCATCGACGCCTATCTCGGCTCGTTCAGTTTTATTAATGGTGAGCAGTTGCAGCGTTTTGTTAAGCAGATTATGAGCAATGCTGCCGGTTACTTTTTTGACCTTGCCCTGCAGACAACGGTGCCGGAAATAAAAACCGCAAAAGACTTCCTGCAGAAAATGGCAAGCGACATTAACAGTATGAACCTCAGTTCCTGCCAGGCTGCACAGGGGATTATCGGCGGGCTTTTCCCCCGGACGCAGGTGTCCCAGCAGAAAGTCTGTCAGGACATTGCCGGTGAGAGCAATATTTTTGCTGACTGGGCGGCTTCCCGGCAGGGATGTACCGTTGGCGGGAAATCTGACAGTGTCAGGGATAAAGCCAGCGACAAGGATAAGGAGCGGGTGACCAAAAACATCAACATCATGTGGAATGCGCTTTCCAAAAACAGAATGTTTGACGGCAACAAAGAGCTGAAAGAGTTTGTGATGACGCTGACCGGCTCACTGGTGTTTGGTCCTAACGGCGAAATCACACCCTTGTCAGCCAGAACCACTGACCGCTCAATTATCCGGGCCATGATGGAAGGCGGCACAGCAAAAATTTATCACTGCAACGATTCTGATAAATGCCTGAAAGTGGTGGCAGACACACCGGTGACCATCAGCCGGGATAATGCACTGAAGTCTCAGATTACTAAACTTCTGGCCAGCATTCAGAACAAGGCGGTCAGTGACACGCCTCTGGATGACAAGGAAAAAGGCTTTATTTCCAGTACCACCATCCCCGTCTTCAAATACCTGGTTGACCCGCAAATGCTCGGTGTTTCCAACAGTATGATTTACCAGCTGACGGACTATATCGGTTACGACATCCTGCTGCAGTACATTCAGGAGCTGATACAGCAGGCCCGGGCGATGGTGGCCACAGGAAATTATGACGAAGCAGTTATCGAACATATTAACGACAACATGAATGATGCCACCCGGCAGATTGCGGCGTTTCAGTCACAGGTGCAGGTACAGCAGGATGCGCTGCTGGTTGTCGATCGTCAGATGAGCTACATGCGTCAGCAGCTTTCCGCCCGCATGCTCAGTCGTTACCAGAACAACTATCACTTCGGAGGGAGCACGCTGTGAATGAAGTTTATGTGATTGCCGGTGGTGAATGGTTGCGGAATAACCTGAACGCCATTGCCGCCTTTATGGGAACCAGGACGTGGGATTCCATTGAAAAAATTGCGCTCACATTGTCTGTTCTCGCGGTGGCCGTAATGTGGGTACAGCGGCACAACGTGATGGATTTGCTGGGCTGGGTGGCCGTGTTTGTGCTTATCAGCCTGCTGGTTAATGTCCGCACATCGGTGCAGATTATTGATAACAGTGACCTGGTCAAAGTTCACCGGGTGGATAATGTGCCGGTCGGTCTGGCGATGCCACTTTCACTGACGACCCGTATCGGGCATGCAATGGTGGCCAGTTACGAGATGATCTTCACGCAACCGGACAGTGTCACCTACAGCAAAACGGGGATGCTGTTTGGCGCAGAACTGGTATCAAAAAGCACCGACTTTTTGTCCCGCAATCCGGAAATCGCCAATCTTTTCCAGGATTATGTGCAGAACTGCGTGATGGGGGATATTTACCTGAACCACAAATACACGCTGGAGGAGCTGATGGCCTCCGCTGATCCCTACACGCTGATTTTTTCCCGCCCCAGTCCGCTGCGGGGCGTTTATGACAGCAATAATAATTTCGTGACCTGTAAGGACGCGTCGGTTTCGCTGAAAGACAAGCTGAATCTGGATACACAGAGTGGCGGAAAAACCTGGCATTATTATGCCCAGCAGCTATTTGGTGGACGCCCTGATCCGAACCTGTTGTTCAGTACGCTGATTGGCGACAGTTACAGTTACTTCTATGGCTCAAGTAAATCAGCCAGCCAGATCATCCGCCAGAATGTCACCATCAATGCGCTGAAGGAGGGGATCACCAGTTATGCCGCACGTAATGGTGATTCAGCCAGCCTGGTGAATCTGGCCACCACGTCATCGATGGAGAAGCAACGTCTGGCACATGTCTCCATCGGTCATGTGGCGATGCGGACACTGCCCATGACGCAGACCATCCTGACGGGGATCGCCATCGGTATTTTCCCGCTTCTGGTACTGGCGGCTGTCTTCAACAAACTGACGCTGTCCGTCCTGAAAGGCTATGTGTTTGCCCTGATGTGGTTGCAGTCATGGCCAATGTTGTACGCCATTCTGAACAGCGCCATGACATTTTATGCGAAGCAGAATGGTGCACCGGTGGTGCTCTCGGAAATTTCACAGATACAGCTGAAATACTCCGATCTGGCTTCCACTGCCGGGTATCTTTCCATGATGATCCCGCCATTATCCTGGATGATGGTCAGGGGACTCGGGGCCGGATTTTCCAGTGTGTACAGCCATTTCGCTTCCTCTGCTATCAGCCCGACCGCCAGTGCGGCAGGCAGTGTGGTTGACGGTAATTACTCCTACGGCAACATGCAGACGGAAAACGTGAACGGCTTCAGCTGGAGCACCAACAGCACCACGTCGTTTGGTCAGATGATGTACCAGACCGGCAGTGGTGCAACCACCACACAGACCCGTGACGGTAATATGGTGATGGATGCAAGCGGAGCGATGTCCCGGTTACCGGTTGGTATCAATGCAACGCGTCAGATTGCAGCGGCACAACAGGAAATGGCCCGGGAGGCGTCGAACAGAGCAGAAAGTGCCCTGCATGGGTTCAGCAGCAGTATTGCCAGTGCCTGGAACACGCTCAGTCAGTTTGGTTCTAACCGGGGGAGCAGTGATTCTGTCACCGGTGGTGCTGACAGCACGATGAGTGCTCAGGACTCCATGATGGCCAGCCGTATGCGCAGCGCAGTGGAAAGCTATGCGAAGGCGCATAATATCAGTAATGAGCAGGCGACAAGAGAACTGGCATCAAGAAGTACGAGAGGTTCTGCGGGGATGTATGGGGATGTTCATGCTGGATGGCAGTTTGAGCCGAAGTTTATGGGTGTTGGCGGAGGTATGGGAGGAAAAGTTGGCGGAAGAGCTAGCATTGACTGGAGCGATGATGATACTCATGAGGCCAGCAGTGGTTCGCGAGCCAGTCATGATGCCCGCCATGATATCGATGCTAAAGCCAGTAAGGACTTTAAAGAGGCCAGCGATTACTTTACCAGTCGCAAAGTCAGTGAATCCGGCAGCCATACTGACAATAATGCCGATTCCCGCGTGGACCAGTTGTCAGCAGCCCTGAACTCAGCGAAACAGAGTTACGACCAGTACACGACGAATATGACCCGCAGCCATGAATATGCTGAAATGGCATCCCGTACTGAAAGCATGAGTGGGCAGATGAGTGAAGATCTGTCGCAACAGTTTGCACAGTATGTGATGAAACACGCGCCGCAGGATGCCGAAGCTATTCTGACAAACACCAGTTCACCGGAGATTGCAGAACGCCGTCGGGCGATGGCGTGGTCTTTTGTGCAGGAACAGGTGCAGCCTGGTGTTGATAATGCCTGGCGTGAATCCCGTGGGGATATTGGTAAAGGAATGGAGAGCGTACCTTCGGGTGGTGGCAGCCAGGATATTATTGCTGACCATCAGGGGTATCAGGCTATTATTGAGCAAAGAACGCAGGACAGTAATATCCGTAACGATGTGAAGCAGCAGGTTGATACTATGGTCATGGATTATCGTTCTGAAATTGATACGGTGAGTAAAAATATCCGAAACAATGAAGGGAGCATAGAACAGCAATATAATGATTTACAGAACTTTCATAAAACAGAAGATATGTCTCAAGAGCGTAAATATAATGAGGAAAAAGCTGCCCAGGAACGAATTCCCGGGGCAGATACTCCGGATGAGTTGCTGAAGAAGGCCAAAGAGTATCAAGATAGAAGTAGTTAGAGTTATATTTCCTCTAAGAGTACAGCGTCACCTATAGCGATCAGATAACTCGTAACAAAAGCAGCACCGTTTCGTTGGTATGAGCCAGAGGTGTAGTGAAAATTTACAATTGCATTGGCCCCCATTCTGGAAGCTTCAGATAACAATATAGAAAGAAGTTCATCATCTTCATTATGATATTTTGCAGAGATTTCGGATGTGGTTGCCTTAACAAGGCCAAAATTTTTAATAATTCTCATTTGAGAGGGGGTGGATGTGAAAACATTGCTATGAGCACTTAGCGTGATATTGGTTTTATGGTCAAATAATCCCATGGACATCTCCTGTACAATTGATCGTGGAAAACGACAGGTTCATGTTTTATTATACAGTATTAATGGCGAACCTGTAAGAACATAACGAGGATATTGTGATAGAAATGAAAAAATTGATGATGGGTACACAAGTCAATGCCAGTCGCCTCTTTTATATGGCGGTAATGAATACGGCAATCGAGAAATGAAACTTTGAGGTAAGGGGGATTCTTTTATGGATATCAAGAAGAATATAATAATTGCTTTTGCTACAACTTTATTGGGCGGGTGTGGTAGTATTGGAAATATAAAAGGTGTGGAACCATCTAAATACGCACATGTTACTGACTACTTAAATGATATATTTGAAAAATCAAATTGTATTGGTACAGTTTTCTCCCCGCAGGGACGGATATCAACTGATGCCGATGGATTGAAGTATCAGTTGAATGGGGAAAATATCAGGTGTTACTCTGACTCTATTGAGAATGCTGTAGAGAAATATTGTGCTTATAAAGGGGGAGAAATAGTACAGGGAGGTCGTTGGTGTAAAGTAAACGGTGAACCATTATTTTATATTAATTATGGCTATGATGGGAAACATTATGGCGTTCCTAAAGAGAACTTCATGGCTGTAGAACAAGGGAGTTTTCAGGGGAGACAACAATGGTTAAGTGCTGCTGAGCGACTTGGTTTTTTGAGTAAACGTGTCCTGTTACAAAAAAAACTAGAAAATGAAATTAATGCAAAAAAAGAAGCCGCAGAGTTACAACGGAAAACAAAAGAAAAAAATACACCTGTGAATGCAGATGTTGGGGATTTGATTTGCAAAGAAGATTATGAAGCTAAACCATATCAATATCCCGGAACTGCTTACTATAAAGCATATGTTGAAAAAAAGGGAAAAAATAAACTTCAGCTTAGGTTAGTCTGGCACGGTGGTAATAACTTCGTTATTAATGATATTACGCTTTCAAATAACATTATATGGTCATCACCAAATGGCTGGAAACATTGCAATTGAGTAATAAACTGACGCCTCGCTTTGCTCGTTGTCCAACCCCGGAAAGAAATAAAATAAATTTTATTTCTCCCCGGCGTTTCCGAAATAAATATGAAAACACTGAGCGGTTGTGCAAATTCTTTGTGCGACCGTGAAGTGTTGCCGGCGAAGCCGGAATTTAACGGTTATTAATCTTTTCATCATTAATAATCAGTCCGACTGACTTTTTTCTTCGGAATATCATCATGAGTTTTAACGCAAAGGATATGACCCAGGGCGGTCAGATTGCGTCCATGCGTATCCGCATGTTCAGCCAGATCGCCAATATCATGCTTTACTGCCTGTTTATTTTTTTCTGGATACTCGTTGGTCTGGTTTTATGGGTAAAAATAAGCTGGCAGACGTTTGTGAACGGCTGTATTTACTGGTGGTGTACCACGCTGGAAGGCATGCGGGATTTAATCAAGTCCCAGCCGGTATATGAGATCCAGTATTACGGCAAAACCTTCCGGATGAATGCTGCTCAGGTACTGCATGATAAATATATGATCTGGTGCGGAGAGCAGCTATGGTCCGCATTCGTTTTGGCCACAGTTGTGGCACTGGTTATTTGCCTGATTACCTTCTTTGTTGTCTCCTGGATTCTGGGGCGTCAGGGTAAACAACAGAGCGAAAATGAAGTCACAGGTGGTCGTCAGCTGACGGAGAACCCGAAAGACGTTGCCCGGATGCTGAAAAAAGACGGCAAGGACTCCGATATCCGGATTGGCGATCTGCCGATTATCCGGGATTCCGAAATCCAGAACTTCTGTCTGCACGGCACGGTCGGGGCTGGTAAGTCGGAGGTTATCCGTCGTCTGGCCAACTACGCCCGTCAGCGTGGTGATATGGTGGTGATTTATGACCGTTCAGGGGAATTTGTTAAAAGTTACTATGATCCCTCCATCGATAAAATCCTGAATCCGCTGGATGCACGCTGTGCCGCCTGGGATTTGTGGAAGGAGTGCCTGACACAGCCGGATTTTGATAATACGGCAAATACCCTGATCCCGATGGGTACAAAAGAGGACCCGTTCTGGCAGGGTTCAGGACGTACCATTTTTGCGGAAGCGGCGTACCTGATGCGTAATGACCCCAACCGCAGCTACAGCAAACTGGTGGACACACTGCTTTCCATCAAAATCGAAAAACTGCGTACCTTCCTGCGTAATTCACCGGCGGCCAACCTGGTGGAAGAGAAAATTGAGAAAACGGCGATTTCCATCCGTGCTGTGCTGACCAACTACGTGAAAGCCATCCGTTACCTGCAGGGGATTGAGCATAACGGTGAACCCTTCACCATCCGTGACTGGATGCGGGGTGTCCGGGAAGATCAGAAAAACGGCTGGCTGTTTATTTCGTCGAACGCCGACACCCATGCCTCCCTGAAGCCGGTGATCTCCATGTGGCTGTCCATTGCCATTCGTGGCCTGCTGGCAATGGGAGAAAACCGTAACCGTCGTGTGTGGTTTTTCTGTGACGAGTTACCCACGTTACACAAACTGCCGGACCTGGTGGAGATCCTGCCGGAAGCCCGTAAGTTCGGTGGCTGTTATGTGTTTGGTATCCAGTCCTATGCCCAGCTGGAAGATATCTACGGTGAGAAAGCGGCTGCCACGCTGTTTGACGTCATGAACACCCGTGCCTTTTTCCGTTCTCCCAGCCATAAGATTGCAGAGTTCGCTGCCGGTGAGATTGGTGAGAAAGAGCACCTGAAAGCCAGCGAGCAGTATTCCTACGGTGCTGATCCGGTACGTGACGGGGTATCGACCGGTAAGGATATGGAGCGCCAGACGCTGGTCAGTTATTCCGACATTCAGTCTCTGCCGGATCTGACCTGTTATGTCACCCTGCCCGGACCGTATCCGGCAGTAAAACTCTCACTGAAATATCAGGCACGACCGAAGGTCGCTCCGGAGTTTATTCCGCGTGACATCAACCCGGAAATGGAGAACCGTCTGAGTGCCGTACTTGCCGCAAGGGAAGCAGAAGGTCGTCAGATGGCCAGCCTCTTCGAACCGGATGTCCCGGAGGTTGTTTCCGGAGAAGACGTGACTCAGGCTGAACAGCCGCAACAGCCGGTGTTTCCTGCCATCAACGATAAGAAGTCAGATTCAGGTGTGAATGTTCCGGCAGGGGGGATCGAGCAGGAGCTGAAAATGAAACCGGAAGAAGAGATGGAACAGCAACTGCCACCCGGGATCAGTGAATCCGGTGAAGTGGTGGATATGGCCGCTTATGAGGCATGGCAACAGGAAAATCATCCGGACATCCAGCAGCAGATGCAGCGTCGTGAAGAGGTGAACATTAATGTGCACCGGGAGCGCGGGGAGGATGTTGAGCCGGGAGATGATTTCTGATGAACAGGTCAACTCCAGTCTTCAATTCTCAGGCCGCCCACACGTTCAAATTCCCGGGTGTTATTAGTCACAATAATCAGTCCCCGACTGCGGGCATGACCTGCGATCATTTGATCAAATGGCCCGACAGGGCGTCCCTGACGGGCAAGTTCTGCTCTTATCTGGCCGGTGTGTGTGGCAGCAGCAGCGTCGTAATCCAGAACGTCAATGCGGGAAACAAATCCCTCGATCACAGCGAGATTACGTTCAGGCATCTGGCTTTTTTCTGCACCATATATCAGCTCCATCAGAGTGACCGAACTGATGCACATTCTCCCCTGGTTCAGGTTAAAACGTTCCCTGACACTGGCGGGTTTGTTCTTTATCGTAAAAATGCAGATGTTGGTATCGAGCATAAACTTCAGCATCAGAATGACTCCCTTTCCTGCATACCAGGCTGTTCCCTGTTATCCATAAAATCAGCGCTGACACTGTTTCCGTCGAACCATTCGTCCCATGTCTCTCCGGCAGGCGTAATGATTCGGGTTCGTCCGACAGCAATCACTTCAACGCGTTTTACGTTTTCCGGCAATGCAACCGCTTTTGGCAGTCTGACCGCCTGGCTGCGGTTGCTGAGAAATACGGTGGTTTCCATTATTTGCCTCCTTATGTGGATATGTCTTGTGTATATCCATTGTGGGATTGATGCCGGGATATGTCAAAGGGATATACGTTTATGATGAGTATTGCGCAGGTCAGATCGGCCGGAAGTGCCGGTAACTATTATACCGACAAGGATAATTACTATGTGCTGGGCAGCATGGGAGAACGCTGGGCCGGCCAGGGGGCTGAACAACTGGGGCTGCAGGGCAGTGTCGATAAGGATGTCTTTACCCGCCTTCTGGAGGGCAGGTTGCCAGACGGGGCGGATTTAAGCCGCATGCAGGATGGCCGTAACAGGCATCGTCCCGGCTACGACCTGACCTTTTCCGCTCCCAAAAGTGTCTCCATGATGGCCATGCTCGGGGGGGACAAACGTCTTATTGAAGCACATAACCAGGCCGTGGATTTTGCTGTCCGTCAGGTGGAGGCGCTGGCCTCCACACGGGTGATGACGGACGGACAGTCAGAAACGGTGCTGACCGGTAATCTGGTGATGGCACTGTTTAACCACGACACCAGTCGCGATCAGGAACCACAGTTACACACGCATGCGGTGGTGGCTAATGTCACGCAGCATAACGGCGAATGGAAGACACTGAGCAGTGACAAAGTGGGGAAAACGGGGTTCATTGAGAATGTGTACGCTAATCAGATTGCCTTTGGCAGGCTCTACCGGGAAAAACTGAAAGAGCAGGTTGAGGCGCTGGGCTATGAAACTGAAGTGGTCGGTAAGCACGGTATGTGGGAAATGCCGGGCGTACCGGTGGAGGCCTTTTCCGGACGCTCGCAGACTATCCGGGAGGCCGTCGGGGAGGACGCCTCGTTGAAATCCCGGGATGTGGCGGCACTGGATACGCGAAAATCCAAACAGCACGTCGATCCTGAAGTCAGAATGGCTGAATGGATGCAGACGCTGAAGGAAACCGGGTTCGACATCCGGGCGTATCGTGACGTGGCGGATCAACGGGCGGAGACCCGCACACAGGCGCCCGGGCCTGCTTCACCGGACGGGCCGGATGTGCAGCAGGCGGTGACACAGGCGATTGCCGGATTAAGTGAACGCAAAGTGCAGTTTACGTACACGGACGTGCTGGCCAGAACGGTCGGCATACTGCCGCCGGAAAATGGTGTGATTGAACGGGCACGCGCCGGTATCGATGAGGCCATCAGCCGTGAGCAGCTCATCCCCCTCGACCGTGAGAAGGGGCTGTTCACGTCCGGGATTCATGTGCTCGATGAGCTGTCAGTCCGGGCACTCAGTCGTGACATCATGAAACAGAACCGGGTGACCGTACATCCGGAGAAAAGTGTCCCCCGGACGGCCGGTTACAGCGATGCGGTCAGTGTTTTGGCACAGGATCGCCCGTCGCTGGCTATTGTGTCCGGGCAGGGCGGTGCAGCCGGGCAGCGTGAGCGGGTGGCGGAGCTGGTCATGATGGCCCGGGAGCAGGGGCGGGAGGTGCAGATTATCGCCGCTGACCGTCGCTCGCAGATGAACCTGAAGCAGGATGAACGGCTGTCCGGTGAGCTGATAACCGGACGTCGTCAGCTGCAGGAGGGCATGGCCTTCACGCCGGGCAATACTGTTATCGTTGACCAGGGCGAAAAACTCTCCCTGAAAGAGACGTTAACTCTGCTGGACGGTGCCGCACGGCATAACGTACAGGTCCTGATAATCGACAGCGGGCAGCGGACCGGTACCGGCAGTGCGCTGATGGCCATGAAGGATGCCGGAGTGAACACATATCGCTGGCAGGGGGGAGAACAGCGACCGGCAACCATCATCAGTGAACCGGACCGTAATGTCCGCTATGCCCGGCTGGCCGGAGATTTTGCGGTCAGCGTGAAAGCCGGAGAAGAGAGCGTGGCGCAGGTCAGTGGAGTACGGGAACAGGCCATGCTGACTCAGACCATTCGCAGTGAGCTGAAAACACAGGGCGTACTCGGACATCCGGAGGTGACCATGACCGCGCTGTCACCGGTCTGGCTGGACAGCCGGAGTCGTTATCTGCGGGATATGTACCGCCCGGGGATGGTGATGGAGCAGTGGAACCCGGAGACACGCAGTCATGACCGCTATGTGATAGACCGGGTGACGGCGCAGAGTCACAGCCTGACCCTGCGGGATGCGCAGGGCGAAACGCAGGTGGTGCGTATTTCTTCTCTGGACAGCAGCTGGTCGCTGTTCCGGCCGGAAAAAATGCCGGTGGCAGACGGCGAGCGTCTGAGGGTGACAGGGAAAATTCCCGGACTCCGCGTCTCCGGCGGTGACCGCCTGCAGGTGTCGTCCGTCAGTGAGGACGCGATGACGGTTGTTGTGCCGGGACGGGCTGAACCGGCCACCCTGCCTGTGAGCGATTCACCGTTCACGGCACTGAAGCTGGAGAACGGCTGGGTGGAAACGCCCGGGCATTCCGTCAGCGACAGTGCGACGGTTTTTGCCTCCGTCACACAGATGGCAATGGACAATGCCACCCTGAACGGTCTGGCCCGCAGTGGTCGTGATGTCCGGCTGTATTCCTCACTGGATGAAACCCGTACTGCGGAAAAACTTGCCCGCCATCCGTCCTTTACGGTGGTTTCTGAGCAGATAAAGACGCGGGCCGGTGAGACATCGCTGGAAACGGCTATCAGTCATCAGAAGTCCGCACTTCACACGCCGGCACAGCAGGCCATTCATCTTGCCCTTCCGGTGGTGGAAAGTAAAAAACTGGCCTTCAGCATGGTGGACCTGCTGACAGAGGCAAAGTCGTTTGCTGCAGAAGGAACCGGTTTTACTGAACTGGGAGGGGAAATCAATGCGCAGATAAAACGGGGTGATTTACTGTATGTGGATGTGGCAAAAGGCTATGGCACAGGTCTGCTGGTTTCCCGTGCGTCGTATGAGGCAGAAAAGAGCATTCTTCGCCATATTCTCGAAGGTAAGGAGGCGGTCATGCCGCTGATGGAGAGAGTACCTGGCGAACTCATGGAGAAACTGACATCAGGACAGCGTGCCGCCACCCGCATGATACTGGAAACGTCCGACCGTTTCACGGTGGTACAGGGCTATGCCGGTGTGGGTAAGACCACACAGTTCCGGGCGGTGATGTCAGCCGTGAACATGCTGCCGGAGAGTGAGCGTCCCCGAGTCGTGGGGCTGGGTCCCACACACCGTGCGGTCGGGGAGATGCGCAGCGCCGGCGTGGATGCGCAGACACTGGCGTCCTTTCTGCATGACACGCAGCTGCAGCAGCGCAGCGGAGAAACGCCGGATTTCAGCAACACGCTGTTCCTGCTCGATGAGAGCTCAATGGTGGGCAATACCGACATGGCACGGGCATACGCCCTGATTGCGGCCGGTGGCGGTAGGGCGGTGGCCAGTGGTGACACGGACCAGCTGCAGGCCATCGCGCCCGGTCAGCCTTTCCGTCTCCAGCAGACGCGCAGTGCTGCCGATGTGGCCATCATGAAGGAGATTGTGCGTCAGACGCCGGAACTGCGGGAGGCGGTATACAGCCTGATTAACCGGGATGTGGAAAGGGCACTGTCCGGGCTTGAGAGTGTGAAACCGTCTCAGGTGCCACGTCAGGAGGGCGCATGGGCACCGGAGCACTCCGTGACGGAGTTCAGTCACAGCCAGGAAGCGAAACTGGCAGAAGCGCAGCAGAAGGCGATGCTGAAAGGCGAGGCTTTTCCGGATGTCCCCATGACACTGTATGAAGCCATTGTCCGCGACTATACCGGCAGAACACCGGAAGCACGGGAGCAGACGCTGATTGTCACGCACCTGAATGAGGACCGGCGCGTACTGAACAGCATGATTCATGATGTACGGGAAAAGGCCGGTGAGCTGGGGAAAGAGCAGGTCATGGTGCCTGTCCTGAACACAGCGAATATACGTGACGGGGAGCTGCGTCGTCTCTCCACCTGGGAGACACATCGGGACGCACTTGTCCTGGTGGATAATGTGTATCACCGGATTGCCGGTATCAGTAAGGATGACGGGCTGATAACCCTGCAGGATGCGGAAGGTAACACGCGGCTGATTTCTCCCCGGGAGGCGGTGGCTGAAGGTGTCACACTGTACACCCCGGACACCATCAGGGTGGGGACCGGTGACCGGATGCGCTTCACGAAGAGTGACCGGGAGCGCGGTTATGTGGCCAACAGCGTCTGGACGGTGACAGCAGTTTCCGGTGACAGTGTCACGCTGTCGGACGGACAGCAGACCCGGGAGATTCGCCCCGGCCAGGAGCAGGCAGAGCAACATATTGACCTGGCCTATGCCATCACCGCTCACGGTGCGCAGGGGGCAAGTGAAACCTTTGCCATTGCGCTTGAAGGAACGGAAGGTAACCGGAAACTGATGGCCGGCTTTGAGTCAGCCTACGTGGCCCTGTCGCGTATGAAGCAGCATGTGCAGGTGTACACCGATAACCGTCAGGGCTGGACGGATGCCATTAACAATGCCGTACAGAAAGGAACGGCCCACGATGTATTTGAGCCGAAACCGGACCGGGAGGTCATGAATGCAGAGCGGCTGTTCAGTACGGCGCGGGAACTGCGGGACGTGGCGGCAGGGCGTGCTGTTCTCCGTCAGGCGGGGCTGGCCGGGGGAGACAGTCCGGCACGGTTTATTGCACCGGGGCGCAAATATCCGCAGCCGTATGTGGCACTGCCGGCGTTTGACCGTAACGGCAAGTCTGCCGGTATCTGGCTAAACCCGCTGACCACGGATGACGGAAACGGGCTGCGGGGATTCAGTGGTGAAGGCCGGGTGAAGGGCAGTGAAGATGCACAGTTTGTGGCCCTGCAGGGCAGCCGTAACGGAGAAAGCCTGCTGGCTGATAATATGCAGGATGGTGTCCGGATTGCCCGTGATAATCCTGACAGTGGTGTGGTGGTAAGAATCGCCGGTGAAGGCCGTCCGTGGAATCCCGGTGCCATAACCGGTGGCCGCGTGTGGGGGGATATCCCGGACAACAGCGTCCAGCCGGGAGCCGGAAATGGCGAACCGGTCACGGCAGAGGTGCTGGCACAGCGGCAGGCTGAAGAGGCCATCCGCCGTGAAACGGAACGCCGTGCAGATGAAATTGTCCGTAAAATGGCAGAGAACAAACCTGACCTGCCGGATGGCAAAACAGAGCAGGCTGTCAGGGAGATTGCCGGGCAGGAGCGTGACCGGGCTGCCATAACTGAACGGGAAGCCGCGCTGCCGGAGAGTGTGCTGCGTGAATCACAACGGGAGCGGGAAGCGGTCCGGGAGGTTGCCCGGGAAAATCTGCTGCAGGAGCGTCTGCAGCAGATGGAGCGGGATATGGTTCGTGACCTGCAGAAAGAGAAAACCCTGGGCGGAGACTGATACAGGAAGACAAACACTGATGACAACGGATAACACGAACACGACACGTAACGATTCACTGGCTGCCCGGACTGATACCTGGTTGCAGTCGTTGCTGGTCTGGTCACCCGGACAGCGGGATATCATCAAAACGGTGGCACTGGTGCTGATGGTACTGGACCATGCAAACCGCATTCTGCATCTGGACCAGACGTGGATGTTTCTGGCCGGGCGTGGAGCCTTTCCGCTTTTTGCCCTGGTATGGGGGCTGAATCTGTCCCGCCATGCGCATATCCGGCAACCGGCCATTCACCGGCTGTGGGGATGGGCAGTTTTTTCCCAGTTCTGGTATTACTTTGCCGGCTTTCCCTGGTATGAGGGGAATATCCTGTTTGCCTTTGCAGTTGCGGCACAGGTGCTGACATGGTGTGAAACGCGCAGTGGGTGGCGTACTGCAGCGGCCATTCTCATGATGGCACTGTGGGGGCCTTTGTCCGGCACCAGTTACGGCATTGCCGGGCTGCTGATGCTGGCTGTCAGCCACCGGCTGTACCGGGCGGGAGACAGAACGGAACGTCTGGTGCTGGTTGCATGCCTGCTGGCCGTGATTCCGGCGCTTAACCTTGCCACCAGTGATGCCGCGGCGGTGGCCGGCCTTGTGATGACGGTGCTGACCGTTGGTCTGGTGTCCTGTGCAGGGAAATCATTACCCCGTTTCTGGCCCGGAGATTTTTTCCCGACTTTCTATGCCTGCCATCTGGCTGTGCTGGGCGTTCTGGCACTGTGACGGGTGTGGTATCTTTGGCCGCAAGAGGATGATTCGTCAGAGGCAGAATACAGCATGACAGAGCAGAAGCGACCGGTACTGACACTGAAGCGGAAAACAGAGGGAACAACACCTGTCCGCAGCCGGAAAACCATCATCAATGTCACCACGCCACCAAAATGGAAGGTGAAAAAGCAGAAGCTGGCCGAGAAAGCAGCCCGGGAAGCAGAGCTGGCGGCAAAAAAAGCGCAGGCCAGACAGGCGCTGTCCATTTATCTGAACCTGCCCACGCTGGATGAAGCCGTGAACACCCTGAAACCATGGTGGCCGGAATTATTCGATGGTGACACCCCCCGGCTTCTGGCCTGCGGTATCCGGGACGTGTTACTGGAAGACCTGTTACAGCGGAATATCCCGCTCTCGCATAAAAAACTGCGCCGTGCGCTGAAGGCCATCACCCGTTCAGAAAGCTATCTGTGTGCCATGAAAGCCGGTGCCTGCCGGTATGACACGGAAGGGTATGTGACGGAGCATATTTCTCAGGAGGAGGAAGCGTATGCGGCAGCGCGTCTGGCGAAAATCCGCCGCCAGAACCGGATAAAGGAAGAACTTCAGGCCGTACTTAATGAGAAATAAAAAAAGCCTCCCCGAAGAACTTCAGGAGGCTGAAACAATAAGGCTTAAAAGGAAATAACTTCCATGCCCGAAAGGAAGCCAATTCAGTAGATAATTTAACACCATAATACTGATGGGTTAAAGAGGAGTGATAAAGATGAATGGATTCAGAAACAGTTCACGGAACGGTCAGGTCTGGCGCTGGCAGCGTGCCGGAAGCCGGGCCGTTATTCTGGAGGTCAGTGGACGCTGGATGGAAGCGGCAGAAGCATGGCGATGGGCTGCCTGTGTTGCGCCCCGGACAGACTGGCAGCAGTTTGCCCGAAAAAGGGCTGAACACTGCCACCGGTGCTGCTGGGGAAGGGGGTAACGAAAAAAGCAGCCTTCATTACACCAGAAGTCAGAAGGCTGAAAGGAGTTTATGAGATTTGCTTTTTTTAATATCCGGTCGGGCAGTATGACCGGACAGTTCTGAGTAGCACAGAGTTTTTTCCGTATTAAGTCGTGATTTTATATTTTGTGATTCATTTCACAAAATAAGGTGTTATTCATTGTGTGCTGCAATATTCAGGATGCCTGAAATACAGGTGACATTTATTTGATATGGAGAATAACATGAGGAAATATATTCCACTGGTATTATTTATCTTTTCATGACCGGTATTGTCTGCAGATATTCATGGACGGGTTGTTCGTGTACTGGACGGTGATACCATCGAGGTCATGGACTCACGGAAGGCGGTGCGGATCAGGCTGGTAAATATTGATGCACCGGAAAAGAAACAAGATTATGGCCGGTGGTCAACAGACATGATGAAATCACTGGTCGCAGGAAAAACGATGTGGTTATCGTTGAGCGGCGTTCGTTCAGTATTGTTGCAGCAGTAGAGCTGGATGATGCCAGCCATTTACGACCGGAACGCGGACGCCGGGATATTCTTCTGGAAGAGGTTCTGAGGCAGGCTGGTATTCCATTGCTCAGAAGCCACGATGCCAGAAAACTGCTGCAGATGACCGGAGAATGGCTGAATACAACAGGGGCTGATCAGCAGTCACCGGAACATCGTAGCTGACGCCTTCGCGTTGCTCAGTTGTCCAACCCCGGAAACGGGAAAAAGCAAGTTTTCCCCGCTCCCGGCGTTTCTGCAATAAAAACCGGGGGGCATGGAGAACGTCGTAACCAGACAGGAATGTGGTATTATCGCGGCGGGTGTCTGAGCCTTTCTGGTTCAGGCAAGACGCAGGTACCAGAAATGCGAAGACCCCACTCGTTAATCCATTAACTCGTGAGGTCTGCATGAAGTACCTTAACACTACTGATTGTAGCCTCTTCTTTGCAAAGAGGTCAAAGTTTATGACGAAATATGCCCTTATCGGGCTGCTCGCCGTGTGCGCCACGGTGTTGTGTTTTTCACTGATATTCAGGGAACGGTTATGTGAGCTGAATATTCACAGGGGAAATACAGTGGTGCAGGTAACTCTGGCCTACGAAGCACGGAAGTAAGCTGCCGGGCGGGGACGGAAGTCCCCGCTTTCCGGAAGTGTGAGGTATTTCAGGGGCAGACACCCGACATGCCAGAAACAGCCGGTCCCGCCCGGGGCCGGCATCCATGTTAAGGCATTTCCTGTTTTTCAGTCATTTCATCATCAAAATCACATTAAACGGTCGTAATCAGACATGATTTGTGCGCCAACACAGATCATCATCACAACTTTCAAGTCGCTGATTTCAAAAAACGGTAGTATCCTCTGCGAAACGATCCCTGTTTGAGAATTGAGGAGGCGAGATGTCGCAGACAGAAAATGCAGTGACTTCCTCACCAGGTACAAAGCGAGCATACCGAAAAGGTAATCCTCTGACGCTTGCAGAACGTCAGCAGGCATCTCTGGCAAGAAAACGTGCCACACATAAAGAACTCAGAGTGTTCATTCCTGCTGCGTTAAAAGCGCAATTACAGGAGATGTGTGACGCTGAAGGTGTTACTCAGGCTGAGATGATTGCTGAACTGATAAAGCAGAAGAGTGCTTTCAGCTAACTAAAATGTAGCGACATCACATTCTTGCCTGTTTCTGGTGTGCGTGATAGATTGCTGATCGTTTAAGGAATTTTGTGGCTGGCCACGCCATAAGGTGGCAGGGAACTGGTTCTGATGTGGATGTGCAGGAGCCAGAAAAGCGAAAACCCCGATAATCTTCTTCAACTTTGGCGAGTACGAAAAGATTACCGGGGCCCCATAAAACCGCATAGCCAACAATTCAGCTATGCGGGGAGTATAGTTATATGCCCGGAAAAGTTCAAGACTTCTTTCTGTGCTCACTCCTTCTGCGCATTGTAAGTGCAGGATGGTGTGGCTGATCTTCAACAAACGTATTACCGCCAGGTAAAGAATCCGAATCCGGTATTCACCCCCCGTGAAGGTGCCGGGACGCTGAAGTTCTGCGAAAAACTGATGGAAAAGGCGATGGGCTTCACCTCCCGTTTTGATTTCGCCATTCATGTGGCACATGCCCGTTCGCGTGGTCTGTGTCGGCGTATGCCACCGGTACTGCGTCGCCGGGCCATTGATGCGCTGCTGCAGGGGTTGTGTTTTCACTATGACCCGCTGGCCAACCGCGTCCAGTGCTCCATCACCACTCTGGCCATTGAGTGCGGACTGGCGACGGAGTCTGCTGCCGGAAAACTCTCCATCACCCGTGCCACCCGAGCCCTGACGTTCCTGGCGGGGCTCGGGCTGATTACCTACCAGACGGAATATGACCCGCTTATTGGATGCTACATTCCGACCGATATCACGTTCACACCGGCGCTGTTTGCCGCTCTCGATGTGTCTGAGGTGGCGGTAGCTTCCGCACGCCGCAGCCGTGTGGAATGGGAAAACAGACAGCGCAAAAAGCAGGGGCTGGATACTCTGGGTATGGATGAACTGATTGCGAAAGCCTGGCGTTTTGTGCGCGAGCGTTTCCGCAGTTACCAGACAGAGCTTAAGTCCCGTGGAATAAAGCGTGCCCGTGCGCGTCGTGATGCGGACAGGCAACGTCAGGATATTGTCACCCTGGTGAAACGGCAGCTGACGCGTGAAATTGCGGAAGGGCGCTTCACTGCTAATCGTGAGGCAGTAAAACGCGAAGTGGAGCGTCGTGTGAAGGAGCGCATGATTCTGTCACGTAACCGTAATTACAGCCGGCTGGCCACAGCTTCCCCCTGAAAGTGACCTCCTCAGAATAATCCGGCACGCGCCGGAGGCATTCGCACGCCTGAAGCCCGTCAGTGCACAAAAAATCAGCACCACATACAAAAAACAACCTCACCATCCACCTTCTGGAGCATCCGGTTCCCCCTGTTTTTAATACAAAATACACCTCAGCGACGGGGAATTTTGCTTATCCACATTTAACTGCAAGGGACTTCCCCATAAGGTTACAACCGTTCATATCATAAAGCGCCAGCCGCTAGTCTTACAGGGTGCAATGTATCTTTTAAACACCTGTTTATATCTCCTTTAAACTACTTAATTACATTCATTTAAAAAGAAAACCTATTCAGTGTCTGTCCTGTGGACAGACAAATATGCACCTCCCACCGCAAGCGGCGGGCCCCGACCGGAGCCATTTTAGTTACAACACTCAAATACAACCACCGGAAAAACCCCGGTCCCGCGCAGAACTGAAACCACAATGCCCCTCCTCATAACTGAAAAGCGCCGCCGCCCCGCCCAAAGGGCGGGAACAACATCGCTTTTAATTATGAATGTTGTAACTAAGCATCATCATCGCTGTCAGTCTTCTGGCTGGATGTATTGAGTACACGCTCGTAAGCGGCCCTGACGGCCCGCTAACGCGGAGATACGCCCCGACTTCGGGTAAACCCTCGTCGGGACCACTCCGACCGCGCACAAAAACTCTGTCATGGCTGAAAGCGGATATGGTCTGGCAGGGCGGGGATGGGTAAGGTGAAATCTATCAATCCGTACCGGCTTACGCCGGGCTTCGGCGGTTTCACACCTGTGCTACATGTAACCACCATATGCCGCCTTACATGCGCTGACGCGCATTATTTGCCTTGTTCCGTCTGAAAGTAATCACTATGATTAAATATGATTAACAACTAATCGGATATGCAAATGAAAAACAATACCGCACAGGCAACAAAAGTAATTACCGCGCATGTGCCATTACCTATGGCTGATAAAGTCGACCAGATGGCTGCCAGACTGGAACGCTCCCGGGGCTGGGTTATCAAACAGGCGCTTTCTGCATGGCTTGCCCAGGAGGAGGAGCGTAATCGCCTGACGCTGGAAGCCCTGGACGATGTGACATCCGGACAGGTTATCGACCATCAGGCTGTACAGGCCTGGGCGGACAGCCTCAGTACTGACAATCCGTTACCGGTGCCACGCTGATGTAACTGAAGTGGACCAGTAAGGCGCTTTCTGATTTGGCGCGATTATATGATTTTCTGGTGCTGGCCAGTAAACCTGCTGCCGCCAGAACGGTGCAGTCCCTGACACAGGCACCAGTCATTCTGTTAACTCATCCACGTATGGGAGAACAGTTGTTTCAGTTTGAACCCAGGGAGGTCAGACGGATTTTTGCTGGCGAGTACGAAATCCGTTACGAACTTAATGGCCAGACTATTTATGTATTGCGCCTGTGGCACACACGAGAAAACAGGTAGATTATGTGTGGGGACAACTTTAATTTTGCATTCCATTAAATAATCTTGTAGGAGATAAAATGAATTACGATGAAATAACGAAAATTACCGAAGAACGTATTAGCGACTACATGACCGAAGCAGTTAATACTGACTCTAAAGCCGTTGCGGAAATGTTTCATAACGCTGCATGGGGAGTGCGAACATTGTGGTTTGAACTCGTCACAAAAATAGATATGGATATACATAAAAAGAACAGGTATGCGAGTTATGATCTTAGAAGGAAAATCGAAATGCAGCATGAAGAGTTTCAGAAAATGACAGAGCGCGAGCAAGTACCTTTATTGAAATCGCCAGAATGATGTTCAGCGGCTTCGCCCAGGTAGATAGCTTCAAGAAACGCCAGGGTTTTATCAAACTCATCTGCAACTGTGGCTCCGGGCATACCATGACCACTAATACAAAACGGTGTTTTCAGCTCGGTGTTTTCATAAATGGCTGCAACGCGAATATCATGAATCTAGTGCTCAAAGAAATTGTATTCATAAGTAAAGCGATCGCAGACATCAAACTCATCAATCACGACCTGGAACGGGTTATCCGGAAAACCAATGCCCCCCCCTCGTAAGTGATACCGTAATCTTTACCGTAAATATGAAACTGGTGCAGGTGGTCATCGCCCCAGCCCTGAATGATCTGGATAATAAAATGAAGTGCAGCCAGTGATGTATCGACTGTAATCCTCAGCCGACGCCAGACCATAGGACTGACACCACGAACAGCAATTTTAATGACGTAAACCTTCATAACTAACGGAGGGCATCATTATGAAATTATGCTGGTTATTTTACCGCTGCTGGTCCCTCATTCAGTGGCAGCCTCAGGGTTTTTCATGCTCTCCTATTCAGTTCACTCTGACGGACTTTTGCTTCTTTCTTTGTTTTCAGAATACGCTCGATACCATTTTATCCCACCCAGTCATTTTTTTACCGGACAAACGGCGGTTAAGCAACACCTGCTTCACACTACAAAATCTGCGTGCCTGAAACGCCATACCGTCCAGTTCCACTGACAGGATCGTAGCTGTGGCAGTACGATGCACTGCTATTCACAAATTTGAGTCTGAAAAACCTTTATTTCCCAGAATAATCTTACAATACTGGAATACATAGTTGTGATCTTTTCTCCATTTCCTCATAAATGCTTCAGCTACGTAATTCATATTTTAATATTACAGTGAGTTACCGAGCAACAAAGTTACAATAAATTAGGAAAAATGACGCAACGGATTGCTCATTAAATGGGGGATGTTTTAGGTTTTATACTTGGCTTTACCTTGCAAGATTTATGTGTCGGCACTCATTCATGAGTGGAGTAACAATAAATGTGCTAAACAAAACAATATTTTGTTGATGCTGTGGTCAACAAAAAAACAATGTGAATGCAAATGGTAAAAATGGCTCATTTATTGGTGTTGTGGGGTGTTTTTCTGTTTTTAGTGTGGACGTTGGTTTGTTTTTTTTCTAAATTCCACTCCCATCAAAGGGGTGAACTATATTAATTTGTTTACGTGCACCTATTTAACTGGGCGTTTCATGAATTTCAATTGTGAAAAAATATACTCTTATTTTAGCCCTGATAATATCCAATACAGGGGAACCTCATGAACAGCGGGTTGTTTTTAATGCAGATGTTGTTGGCTCTGCCTGTCATGTGGTGGTGGATGCGGACAGTACCGGCAACAGTGGCCGGCTGGCATTCGGGACTTACCGCAAGTCCACAGGGGCGTCTGTGCCGCCGCGTGACTTCACTGTGCGTCTGTATGAATCCGGTGCCACGGTTCAGGGCTGCTCAGCCTTTCAGGCCGGGCAGGTCGCCACTCTGGATTTTGGCAATCCGGGACAGCTGGACGCCGGGGGCGTGGTCACCCGCGGTGCCGGTGATGGTGTTCGTGTGGATGTGCGGGCGGTGGATACACAGGCAGATTATCGCGGACGTCTGACTCAGGACAGTCATTCGGTGAATTACCCGGTGGAGTTTGCTGCTAAAGGACAGTTTCGTTTTCGTGCGCAGCCGGTGTTTCCGGCGAACGTGAAGGCGGGGGAATACACGGGTGCACTGACCTTTGTGGTCACGTATCAGTAACGGAGAAAAGGATTGTGTGTGCAGGAAAGAAGGCAGTTGCAGAGCCGGTTTCGTCCGTGTTTTTCCGTCGGGCCGCACTTGCGCTTGCCGTATCAGCTGCTTTTGCCAGTGCCACAGGTATTGCAGGTGAAAAACTGGATATGTCCTTTATCCAGGGTGGTGCCGGGGTTAATCCGGAAGTCTGGGCAGCCCTGAACGGCAGCTATGCGCCGGGGCGTTATCTGGTTGACCTGTCCCTGAACGGGAAGGAGGCCGGGAAACAGATACTGGATGTGACACCACAGGACAGTAATGAACTGTGTCTGACAGAGGCATGGCTGACGAAGGCCGGGATTTACGTCAGTGCAGATTACTTTCGTGAGGGATATGACGCCACACGACAGTGCTATGTGCTGACAAAAGCCCCGTCAGTGAAGGTGGATTTTGATGTTTCCACCCAGAGTCTGGCGCTGTCCATTCCCCAGAAGGGGCTGGTGAAGATGCCGGAGAATGTGGACTGGGATTACGGGACCAGTGCATTTCGCGTGAACTATAACGCGAACGCCAACACCGGCCGTAATAACACCTCGGCCTTTGGCTCAGCGGACCTGAAAGCCAATATCGGGCACTGGGTGGTGAGTTCTTCTGCCACGGCCAGCGGCGGTGACAGCGGGGATAACTCCACCACGATAAACATGTTTACGGCCACCCGGGCCATCCGCGCACTGAGTGCGGACCTGGCGGTCGGGAAAACATCCACCGGGGACAGTCTGCTGGGCAGTGCGGGAACGTACGGCGTGTCGCTGAGCCGGAACAACAGCATGAAGCCGGGCAATCTGGGGTATACCCCGGTGTTCAGCGGCATTGCGAACGGGCCGTCGAGGGTGACGCTGACACAGAACGGGCGGTTGCTGCATTCGGAGATGGTGCCGGCGGGTCCGTTCTCCATCACGGATGTGCCGCTGTACACCAGTGGTGATGTGACCATGAAAATCACCGGTGAAGACGGGCGCGAGCAGGTACAGAACTTCCCGTTGTCGGTGATGGCCGGGCAGTTAAGTCCGGGGCAGCACGAGTTCAGTGTGGCAGCCGGTTTGCCTGACGATGACAGTGACCTGAAAGGCGGTGTGTTTGCGGCGTCATACGGTTACGGTCTGGACGGGCTGACGCTGCGCACCGGCGGGGTGTTTAACCAGGACTGGCAGGGCGTCAGCGCCGGGGCTGTTCTGGGGCTGAGTTACCTGGGGGCGGTGTCTGCTGACGGGGCTTATGCCACGGCGAAATACCGTGATGGCAGCCGCAGCGGAAATAAGGTGCAGTTATCCTGGAGTAAACAACTGGAGATGACGAACACCGGACTGCGGGTGAGCTGGTCACGGCAGAGTGAGGAATATGAGGATATGTCCTCCTTTGACCCGACAGAGTTGTGGTCGCAGTCAAATCATGGTCGCCGGACGAAGGATGAATGGAATGCCGGTGTCAGTCAGCCGGTGGGTGGTCTGTTCAGTCTGTCGGTGTCCGGCTGGCAGCGGAGTTATTACCCCGCATCCATGACCGGGAGTTACCGGTACAGCGATGACAACGGTAAGGACACGGGGATTACCGGCACCCTGAGCACACAGATTAAGGGTGTCAGTCTTAACCTGGGCTGGTCCGGTTCACGGAACACCCGGGGGGAAAACAACTGGTCTGCATCGGCGTCAGTATCGGTACCGTTCACACTGTTTGACCGTCGCTACAGCAGCAGTACGTCGGTGAGTACGAGTAAAGACGGTGGCACAGGCTTCAGCACCGGTGTGTCCGGCTCGCTGAATGACCGTTTCAGTTATGGTCTGGGCGGTGGTCGTGACAGTGATGGCGGTGCCAGCAGTTATCTGAACGCGTCGTACAGTGGTGACCGGGCTTATCTGAGTGGTGTCCTGAACCACTCGCAGTCCGGCGGAACCAGTGGTTCTGTCTCGGTCAGCGGTTCGGTACTGGCCGTTCCGGCGGCGAAAGACATTATGTTCAGCCGCACGACCGGGGATACCGTGGCCGTGGTGAACGTGAGGGATACCCCCGGAGTGAAGGTGACGTCCGGTGACGGACAGACTGACAGCGACGGCAACCTGGTGGTACCGCTGAACAGCTATGACTGGAACACGGTGACGATTGATGCGGGCACGCTGCCGCTGAGCACAGAACTGACGAACACCAGTCAGAAGGTGGTGCCGACGGACAAAGCGGTGGTGTGGATGCCGTTTGATGCCCTGAAAGTTAAGCGTTACCTGCTGCAGGTGAAGCAGCGTGACGGTGAGTTTGTGCCGGGGGGAACCTGGGCACGTGACAGTAAGAACACACCGCTGGGCTTTGTGGCCAACAATGGTGTGCTGATGATTAACACGGTGGATGCGCCGGGTGATATCACCCTGGGCCAGTGCCGGATACCTGCGGCGAAACTGCAGGATACTGAGAAACTACAGGAGATTACGTGTGAGTAAGCGTAACGCAGTAACGACGTTTTTCACTAACCGGGTGACAAAAGCACTGGGAATGACTCTGGCGCTGATGATGACCTGTCAGAGTGCGATGGCTTCCCTGGCGGCAGACCAGACCCGCTATATCTTTCGCGGGGACAAGGATGCGCTGACCATCACGGTCACCAACAATGACAAGGAGCGTACCTTTGGTGGTCAGGCCTGGGTGGACAATATCGTGGAGAAGGACACCCGTCCGACTTTTGTGGTGACACCGTCCTTCTTCAAGGTGAAACCGAATGGTCAGCAGACACTGCGTATCATCATGGCCTCGGACCATCTGCCGAAGGATAAAGAGTCGGTGTACTGGCTGAACCTGCAGGATATTCCGCCGGCTCTGGAGGGCAGCGGTATTGCAGTGGCGCTGCGCACGAAGCTGAAGCTGTTCTACCGACCGAAGGTACTGCTTGAAGGCCGCAAGGGGGCAGAGGAAGGGCTCAGCCTGCAGAGCCGCCCGGATGGCAGGACCATGCTGGTGAACACCACGCCGTACATTTTTGCGATTGGCAGCCTGCTGGACGGAAACGGGAAGAAAATTGCCACGGATAATGAGACAGCACAGAAACTGCTGATGTTCATGCCGGGTGATGAAGTGCAGGTGAAGGGAAATGTGGTGAAAGTGGACTCCCTGAATGACTGGGGAAGCCTGCAGACCTGGACAATTAACCAGAAAAAGGCTGCGGCCCCTTCCGGGCAGAAGGCATCTGATTCGCCGGTTAATCCGTCTGATAAGGCAGATAAAAAATAACCGCCCTCCGGAACACGGAACAGAGGGGTAATAAATGAAGAAAACAATGATGGCAGCCACCCTGGTCCTGAGTGCACTCAGTATTCAGTCAGCACTGGCCGCTGAATACAGCGAGAAAACGCAGTATCTGGGTGTGGTGAATGGTCAGGTGTCAGGTAACAGTGTGGTGAAGGTGACACGTACACCGACAGACCCGGTGCTGTACCGCTCAGGCAGTAACAGCCCGTTGCCTGCAGAGCTGATAATCCGGCATGCAGAAAGCCGCCCGGCTTCCGGCGGACTGGCAAACATCACAGTGAAACAGGCTCTGCCGGATAACGGGGAAGCCCGCATCACCCTGAAGACGGCTCTGATGGTTGACGGAAAGAGAGTGGCACTCAGCGCCAGACAGCAGGGTGAGGATGTGGTGATAAGCGTACCTGAGGTACAGAAGCTGGTTGAGTTAAGAACGGATGCACCGGCAGAGCTGGAAGTCCCGGTCAGTTACCGGGGAAATCTGCAGATAGCGCTGCAGGTGGAGGACTGAGAATTCATCTCCGACGACAAATGCAATACATCCGTGACTCCGGAATGAGTCAGATTGGTAAAGGGATTTACCGTCTTTTTAAACGGGAATAACGTAAAGCTATTCTGAGTTAAACACAGTGTTTAATGAAATGCGGTTAATTAAATGAATCCGCAGGGGATAGTTTTGCGGTAATTCCGGTAGAGGAATTACTGATACATAAAGTGTATTTCTTGATATTCATATTTATAAATTTGAAAGGAACTTATTTTTATGAAAAAGACTCTGATTGCACTGGCTGTGGCTGCCTCTGCTGCAGTATCCGGTTCTGCGATGGCATGGACTCAGAACGGCACTGGTGGTTCTGTTGACCTGGGCGGTACCCTGACTCCGACAGATGTGATTACCCCGTGGGAAGTTAAAGTAGGCGCTGCGGTAAATGGCCTGGATGCTGATATCCGCAAAGGCGATACGAAAGTTAACATCCCTGTGAAGAATGCAATCCCTGTACTGAGTATTCGTACTGTGGGTGAGTCATTCGTGGCTCAATCAGGTGTTGCCCCCCAAATTGATTATCATGGAAAGATTGATTTTGCCGATATGACGGGCGGGGTAGCTAAGCTGAAACTGGAAGTTAAGAGTGTTGCTGATGAAAAAATCGGAACACTGAATGCGAATATATTTACTGGAGCGGGTGTTGCTCGTAACTCTGTTGCAGGTAATGATGCATTCAGTGGTTTTGCCTCAGAGGTTGGTAGGGGGTTCTTTGGTGGTGTTGGTAATGATGCTAGCATGGTTGTGAGCTCTTTAGATACGCTGAAGTCTCGTTTAAATGCGATCGACTCTGAAATTACCGCTCACTTTAATCAAATGCAGAAAGAAGATGTGGGCACATGGAATGTTCCTGGTTTTAGTGCACCGGAAGGAGGTTACTTTTCGGCCTTTTACGGTTCTGGTATCGAACAAGGTAAAACTATTGTGATCACTCTTGATCAGGCTGCTTCCGGTGATGCTCCAATCCAGTGGAAAGCTTCTCTGCCGGTTACTGTTTCCTATGTGTAATTCAGCGGCATCCAGTAGTAAACCCTTCCCCGTTTACTGCTGACTAAAAATTCAGGTCACTGTTTCCGGTGACCTGAATATACAGAGCCGCCATGTCGGCGCAGGTGTTTTTTTTCTGTCGGAATGCGTTGTGACGCATGTCGGTTCTGTATTGTTTTCAGTGGGTGCTTTTGAATGATCTGGTTTTTATTTTTATGTACTCCGGAACAGAGCAGAGTAAATAACAATGAAAATAGCGCATCATTATAAATCCCTTCTTTCAGCCATTATTTCGGTGACCCTGTTTTATTCGGCAGCGCCACATGCAGATATTCTTGATGGTGGCGAAATCCAGTTTAATGGCTTTGTTACTGACGAAGCCCCCAAATGGACCTGGCAGATAAGTTCACCCGACCAGACCTGGGCAGTGGATACTGCCGATGCGCGTACAGATAACGGGCAACTGGTTTTTAATTTGCGTGATAAAGGGGCTCTGCCGTTTCTGGAGGGGTATCTGCATGAGGTGGCTGAGCGAGGTGGTCCCGGATTCACACCCTTTATTACCTTCAGCAGTAACGGACAGTCTTTTACTGTGACGGAAGGAAATGGTACCTCAGCACAGCATTTCCGCGCCTCTGTCCCGGTGCGTGACCCGGAAACGGGAAATGTGTCGGGGCAGCTTTCTTTCACCCTGAATCAGGGGATGGCAGTCAGTGCCGGTGCACAGAAAGAGGGGGCGACAGTGCCGGCAGGGATGTCGCTGGTCGGCGGACAGAGCGTGACGGATGTACAGTCAGGAACGTTGCCACAGTGGCTTAAAACCCGCCTTTCCACATTACTTCTGATGAACCAGGGTTTTGGCAATGGCATGAGTGCCGCAGACAATGGTCAGGTCATCTCTCAGGGGATACTGGCTGACGGTCGGGTGATGAATCTGGCTGCGGCATATGCCTCAGCAGTGTCGGATTTTGAACTGCGGTTACCGGCAGAGGGCACGCCTGCAGCATGGCAGGCAGGGCTGAATGTGACGGTTACAGTACAGTGATGGTTGCAGGGATATAAGGAGAGAAGAGAAATGAAAAAGGTGACGTTGTTTCTGTTTGCTGCCAGCCTCCTGCCTTCCTGCGTACTGGCCTGGAACACGCCGGGAGAGGATTTCAGCGGAGAGCTTAAGCTGGAAGGCCCGGTGACCAGCACCCGTAACCCGTGGGTATGGAAAGTGGGGGCAGGCTCCCGCTATCTGGACTCAGCCAGCCCGGCTGTACCTGTTGGTGAGGGAGAGGTGATGGTCCGGGTACCGGTGCCGGCATTGCCTGTATTGCTGGGAAAAACGGCATTCACAACGACGGCCGGACGTGAAGGGTTGTCGCCACGGGTTATCTATGGCAAGGATATGGAAAATTTCAGCCTGTCATGGACGGCGCCGGGGACGGCCGAGGTGGTTCTGCCGGTGTCCGGGGATGGTAATGCAGTATCGGGACGTTTTGTTTTCCGTCTGCAGGCGGCAGGCGTGTTGCGTCATTCGCAGGGGGGACATCTGGTGTATACCGGTGTTTATGACGACCTGAATGCGAATGGTCTGCCGGGGCAGACGCAGATGATGCAGGCAGAGCAGGTGCCGGGAGCACTACAGGCGATGTTTGCGGGAGAGGGGCCATCCTGGCTTCAGGTTATGACGGTTACCGGTTCAGATGGCCTGAGTCGTTTCAGTGATGCGGCCCTGCGTCAGGTGGAAGGCGTATATGGTGCACAGATAATGGCCGGTTACGGTGAGTTATATCTGAAAGGGCAGGTTCCGTCGGTCTGGCATGGTTCACTGCCGGTAAGTATTGAGTACCAGTAAGCAGGAGGACGGTCCGGTGCTGAATATTATTCATCGTCTGAAGTCCGGTATGTTTCCGGCTCTGTTTTTTCTGACTTCAGCCAGTGTACTGGCGCAACCCCTGATTATTCCGTCGGGCCACTGGCAGGAGGGAATGGCTGTGGGGGTAACGGAATTCAGCGGCACGCTGTATGTTCCTGAAGTTTCCTGGCAGTGGCAGCCCCGTGCTGTGCGGATGAGTGCACCAGACGCCGTGCAGGCCGGTCTGACAACGGGTAAAAGCGGCATGGTCAGAGAAAGTCGGAGAGGGCAGGATTTTTATATTCTTGGCGGACATACCACATCACTGACAACTGCCCGTCCGGGGCTGCAGCCGTCGGTGACATTACTTCAGGTGGCGCCATCATCTCCCCGTATTGCGGCCCGGGGAGAACTCGCCCGGGGACAGGTGCGTTACGGGGAAATCACGTTCACGATGCGCCATCTTCTGGCATGGCAGGACAATATTACTGGTGGTCAGGGCTGGAGCATGGTCAGCGGAGAGGTGACGCCGGGGGCTGAAAAGCAGGTGAAATGCCAGTTATGGCAGGTGAACGGCTATGAATGGACCCCGGACTATGCCGGGTTAACCGCGCGTCCCGATGCGTTTATTTCAGGAACTGAGTCGCTGTTGTCACAGGAGAATGGCAGACAACATATTGCCGGTGCCTGGGTGACATCCCTGAGTGATGTTCGGGTTAATTTTCCCGGTGCTGAGGAACCGGTAAAACGCTGGCAGGGAAGCCTGACACCGGTAGTGGCGTACTTCTGATGAGGCACAGACAAAAAGTTGCGCTTCCGATGTGGGTGGTTGTCGGCACCTGTGTGGTCATTGCCTGTATAACATGCCTGATGCTGACGCTGGCGTTGTTTTGTGTGGTGTTGATGTGGTGACTGGCGGAAATATAAGACAACAAAAAATCCTTCTGACCGGAACCTGCTGGTATGAGCTGGCAGGGCTGTGGCACCTGTTGTCCGCACAGGGACACAACGTTTACCGTGTACCTCCGGGGTATCCCTGTGTCCGGGAGGGCTGGGACCTGATTATTGTGGCGCTGAGTGCAGAGCCTGTTACGGGCTGGGGGCGTCATCTGTCCTGGATACGTGAACTGAGGGCAGAAATGTCCGGTGAGATGCTGGTTCTGGTACCGGAAAGGCTGGAAATGCTGAAGGTGTTGCGAAATATCTGTCCGGTGTACAGCGGATGCATGCCGCTGTCGTGCCTGGAAAGAACTGTCCGCATGGCACTGAACAGAAAGGCAGCCCGTACCGGTAAATTCCGCCTGACGTCCGGACAACGACTGGCACTGAAGCGCCTTTCTGAGAGAGGAAGAGACCGACCCCTGAATCTGAAACAGAGTGAGCGGGGGCTGTACTGGCATTATCCCGGCTGGCAGAGAATGTGGGCGTCAGGGATTTCAGGATGCTGTTGATGACCGGGCTGGACCGGGAGGTTCATAAAATGGAAGACCGGCAGTATGGACAGTGATTTTGTATCCGCAGACAGACTGATACGTGCGCTCAGTAACGGGGAGTTTGAACCGTATCTCCAGCCGTTGGTTTCTGCATCCGACCTTACTGTGTCCGGTGCAGAGCTTCTGGTTCGCTGGCACATGCCTGCAGGCGAAGTCCTTCCGCCGGCATATTTCATTAACCGGGTGGAATCTGCCGGTCTGTTGTTGCCTCTGACGGAAAAAATCCTGAACCGTGCGGTGGCCGGACTTTCTGAGATTAAAGCCATGCTGCCGCGTGACTTCCGGCTTGCCGTGAACGTGACGCCGGCCCTGCTGGCTGAGCGTGAGTTCACTCAGATGTGTCTGGCGCTGGCAGGGCATGACAACATACATCTGGTTCTGGAGCTGACGGAGCAGCAGCCGTTTAACATGGACAGACAGACCGAAGAGAAACTGAGCCGGCTGTGTGATGCCGGAGTGGCATTTGCGCTGGATGATTTCGGAACCGGATGTTCCGTACTGTCGTACCTGAAGCACTTTCCGGTCAGTTATATAAAAATGGACAGGAGCTTCACACAGGACATTCTGAGTGAAAAGACATCCCGGCATATCGTGGAAAGTGTTGTCGGGCTGGCAGGAAAGCTGGGTATTGATACGGTGGCAGAAGGTGTTGAAACTCAGGCGCAGGTGAACTGTCTGTGCTCTCTGGGAGTGGATTATCTGCAGGGGTTTTATTTCGGCAGACCGGAAAAAGTGGATACATTTTGTTGTGAGTATGGATAACGCCAGCTGTGTAATCAGTAAGTCACTCCTGAAAAATAAAATTAAATACATTTAAGTAATTTCATTTTATTTCTGATAAGCGGAGTGCCGGCATCGCATTTTTCAGACTCCGGCAGTGTTTTTTTTCTTAACTTCAACGTCTTTTTGTTTTTATTCTTTTAATTATGTTTGCATTGAGAGGCAGGCGTGTTTGTTCACTTTGACAGCAGACAGGGGCAAAATCTTCTGGTGAGTATAAAAGACATCAGTTTCGTTCTTCAGAAGGGGGGGGGGCTTCATATCGGGGAGATTGAAGGACATGTGATGGTGGAAGATAACTTCGGTGAGGTTCACTGAATAATAAAAGAAATTCCATCACGAGTGAATAATACAGATGAAGGTGCTTCAGAGGGGGGGGGGCGTGCGTCAGAATACTGTGATTGATGTTTTACTTATTATTATATTTTCTCTTTCTTTGTTAATTTGCGGAAAAGTTTCAGCTGATACCGGATGGCAGTCCGGCGGGGATTTTCAGGGATTTGTGGAATTCGGGGGGACCATCAAGCCTTATGATGACACCCTTCCTCCCTGGTTGTGGAAAACCGGCGGGTATACCGGGTTCAGCAACAAAATCAGTGAGCTGGCCGGTAACGGAACCCGCCTGACGGTCAGCGCACCCCATGACCTTCTGCTGCTTGCTGGTAAATCAGCCCGTGCTTTTGAGGGGAGTGAGGCATCCGGTGCAGGTATTGTTCCAGTTATTCAGCTGAAGGGAAGTGACGGAAGCGAAATCTATATTCAGTGGGCCAGAGGCACGCCGGGACAGGGGCTGCTTGTTCTGCCGCTGAGCGTCACCGGGGGCACTCAGACAGCAGGCACACTGGCAGCAGAAGTTCAGGCTTTCGGGGCGCTTGCGTGGGCAGAAGATGATGGCTTTGGTGCCAGAATCACCCAGACACTGGGGAATAACAGTGCTGACGCTTATGTGTTTAATGGTGGCGTACCCGACAGTAGTACGTGGCGCACTGCCGACGGGCTGAGCTTCATTTCCCGGATGACGGAAGGTGAAGTGTCCGCAGAAAGTATCTGGACACAGCTGAAACAGGGAGTTCCGGGGGTGTCTGACTCACCGGTGATTACTGATGAAAGCGGTTATCAGGACCTGGTGGGTGAAGGCTGGTTTTATTCCGGGGCATATGCACTCGGGATTTCTTCCGGTGCAGTTCTTAATCTTCATTTCAGTAAACCGGTGACAGGACAGTCAGTCTGGCGGGCAGGGATGACGGTGATTATCCGTTATGCCTGAGTAGTGCTGATTTTATTTTTCAGGGATAATATTAAAAATGAACAGAATTTATTCTCTTCGCTACAGTGCTGTGGCCCGGGGCTTTATTGCCGTCTCTGAGTTTGCCAGGAAATGCACCTGCCGGGTTACCGGGAAAAAATATCAGAAAGCTGCTGCATTGTTATTATCGCCACTGCTGCTTTCCGGTCCGGCAGGAGCCTCCATAGTGAGTGCGGAAATTGATTATCAGATATTTCGTGATTTTGCTGAAAATAAAGGCGCGTTCCGGCCGGGGGCCACAGATATTGCCATTTATAATAAGCAGGGAGAACTTGTCGGTACGCTGAATAAGGCGGCTATGCCTGATTTCAGTGCTGTGGATTCGGAAATCGGTGTGGCGACACTGATAAACCCGCAGTATATCGCCAGCGTGAAACATAACGGGGGATATACAAACGTCAGCTTTGGTGACGGGGAGAACCGTTACAATATTGTCGATCGTAATGAGCATGGCTCTCAGGATTTTCATGCGCCAAGGCTTGATAAGCTGGTTACCGAAGTTATACCTGCGTCTGTTACTGAAGAAGGGCAAAAAACAAATGCCTACGCTAATACAGAACGTTACACTGCGTTTTATCGGGCAGGAAGTGGTACGCAATATATCAAAGATAAAAGTGGGAATGTAACTCAAATATCAGGCGCCTACAGTTATCTGACAGGGGGGACTGTCGGGGCGCCATCTTCATCTGACCATATTATTGCAAGTAGTCCCGGAAATGTTTTTAACCCGATTAATGGTCCTTTGTCCAGTTATGGGGCACCAGGAGACAGTGGATCTCCTTTATTTGCCTATGATTCATGGCAGAAAAAATGGGTGATGGTGGGGGTGCTGTCAACCTGGACCGGGGAGCATGGTGTAAACAACCGGTGGGCTGTAATTCCTCTGGATTTTATCGGGCAGAAATTTAATGAAGACAATGATGCCCCGGTCACGTTCAGAACATCGGAAGGTGGTGCACTGGAGTGGAGCTTTAACAGCAGTACCGGAGCTGGTGCGCTGACACAGGGAAGCACCACATATGCCATGCACGGGCAGCAGGGAAATGACCTGAATGCCGGTAAGAGCATGATATTTCAGGGGAAGAATGGTCAGATTAACCTTAAGGATTCGGTTTCTCAGGGGGCGGGTTCCCTGACGTTCCGTGATAATTACACAGTTACAACCTCTAACGGAAGTACCTGGACCGGTGCCGGTATTGTTGTGGACAACGGGGTGTCCGTAAACTGGCAGGTTAATGGTGTTAAGGGCGATAACCTGCATAAAATTGGTGAAGGTACGCTGACGGTACAGGGTACAGGTATTAATGAAGGCGGCCTGAAGGTCGGGGACGGAAAGGTTGTACTGAACCAGCAGGCGGACAATAAAGGACAGGTGCAGGCGTTCAGCAGTGTTAATATTGCCAGTGGCCGGCCGACCGTGGTACTGACTGATGAGCGGCAGGTAAATCCGGATACCGTCTCATGGGGATATCGTGGGGGCACACTGGATGTTAATGGTAACAGTCTGACGTTTCATCAGTTGAAGGCGGCAGATTATGGTGCCGTGCTGGCGAATAACGCTGATAAACGGGCCACTATCACGCTGGATTATGCCCTGCGGGCTGACAAAGTAGCACTGAATGGCTGGTCGGAATCACGTAAAGGAACTGCCGGAAATTTATATAAATACAATAACCCATACACAAATACGACGGATTACTTCATCCTGAAGCAGAGCACCTATGATTATTTCCCCACGGACCAGAGCAGCAACGCCACCTGGGAGTTTGTGGGGCACAGTCAGGGGGATGCACAGAAACTGGTAGCTGACCGTTTCAATACTGCAGGGTATCTGTTCCACGGACAACTGAAAGGCAATCTGAATGTGGATAATCGCCTGCCGGAAGGCGTTACCGGTGCTCTGGTGATGGACGGCTCTGCGGATATCTCCGGTACATTCACCCAGGAAAACGGGCGTCTGACGCTGCAGGGGCATCCGGTTATCCATGCATACAATACTCAGTCTGTGGCTGACAAACTGGCTGCCAGTGGAGACCATTCGGTTCTGACTCAGCCCACGTCATTTAGTCAGGAGGACTGGGAGAACCGCAGTTTTACCTTTGACAGGCTGTCACTGAAGAACACTGATTTTGGTCTTGGTCGCAATGCCACGCTGAACACCACGCTTGAAGCCACAGATTCGATGGTCACACTGGGCGACAGCCGGGTCTTTATTGACAAAAACGATGGTAACGGCATGGCCTTTACGCTGGAAGAAGGCACATCAGAGGCGGTGAAGGATGCAGACCGTAGCGTGTTTAATGGTAGTGCTGTCCTGAACGGGAAGACGACGCTGGATATCATGAACGCAACCTTTAATGGTGATATCAGCGGTCATACCGGCTCGCATGTGGAGTTGTCGCGCCGGAGTCACTGGAATATGACGAAAAGCTCCACACTGGATTCGTTCAGAAGCAAAGGCGGGACGCTCTCCCTTGTGACAGACAACTGGTCGCCGAAAACGCTGACGGTAAACACACTGCATGCCAGCAGTATGAATATCGCTATGGGGGTCAGCACTGCCGACAACACGGGCGACCGGATTGATATCCTGAATAAGGCAACGGGCGGACATAACACACTGGACCTGTCCTCCCTGTTTGACCAGACTGTCACACTGAAAAATGACCTGACTCTGGCATCAGCACCGGTCGGAACTTCTCACGGGTATTTCTCCTTTGCCAGCCAGAACAGGGGGTTTACTGTTTATACCCCTGACACACAGGTGCAGGAGAAAGACGGCAGAGTTTACTGGCAACTGAAAAGTCATGCTGGAACAACAGAATCTCAGGTATCAACGGATGTCAGTGATGATGTGACAGATACAACCTCTCCGGTTGCACCGGATACAGGGAGTACAGGAAGCACTGAGGCTGATGTTATTGTGTCTGAAGGAAATAACAGCAACGGTGTGTCGCCTTCCCCTGATTCTCCGGCAGAGAATGCGGGCACGATGGTGAATGGCAGTACGCTGTTTAAGGGCGCGGATAACACATCTCTTCTGAAGAAAGCGCGTGCCATGTTTGCCGCCCGTGAGTTCATTCTCAGCGACAGTGCTGACCTCTGGACACAGGTAGTGGACAACAGTGATGCAGACGGTGGTGCATGGGCCATGACAGGGTACAGTCAAGGTGGATATGACGACTTCAGCCTCAATCAGAGCGGACTGAATGTGGGATTCCGCCAGTCTGCTGCCGGTAATGCCTGGTGGGGGATGGGGGCAGAGTTTTACCGGGGGCACAGCAGCACAGATGACTACCGGGATGATTTCAGTCTGTGGGGCGTGCATGTTCTGGCAGGCAAATCGTTTGCCGGTGGTCTGTTCGTGGATGGTATGGTCGGATACCGTGAGTTGTCTGAAGACTACTCCATTCAGGGAGAGCTGAGTGACCTGTCCGGCAGGGTGAAAAGCCATATCCTGACTTCCGGTATTCGGGGCGGGTGGAAGATGCATGCAGCCCCCCTTGATATGTCGATAACACCGACTGTTTCACTGAACGGTGCGCGGGTGGACGGAAATCGTCTGCAGGACCGGGAGCGGAGCGTGGAGCTTCATGATGGCGACGCCCTGTGGCTGAAAGCCGGGGTTGAGGCAGAAAAAGTCTCCGGGAATATGACGCTGAAGGCAGGTATCTGGCGGAATATCACGCTGAACGATATGCCGGGAATGACCCTGCGTGATGACTGGAAAGCCCGTCACTATGATGCAGAGAAGGCTGACCGCTATACCGTTTCGTTTGGTATCAACGGAAAGCTGACTGAGAAACTGTCAGTGCAGGCAAAAGTAAACAGCAGTTTTGATGGTTACTTTAAGACAGATGCGGAAGGAATACTGGGTATCCGGTATGACTTCTGATAACAGCCATCGCTGATGCTGCAGGGAGAAGGAGGGGCAGAACAGCGCCCCTCCTGACAGGGCAGTATGGTCAGGGCAGGTAACGCTGCCTGCGTGGAATATCCGGTTTCACTCCTGACTGAACGTCGGTGATTGATAATGATTTCATGTCATCTGACTGATTTAAGATGGAGGCGGGCGACAGATTCATCTTCTGCCCAGTAAATCCGCTCCGCCACCGTGGCTTCGGGATTTAGCTGTACGCCACGCAGTACCCGCTCTCTGAAGCACAGATCCCCCCCTTATCAATGAGATGTCCCATATGGAGGTAAACCGGTTACCTCCCTGCATTTCTTTTTCAAATTCGAACAGGTTTGATATGACCTGCCCGATGACATCCTCGTAAGCGTCAACGAAGCACCGTATTGACGCTTATTTATTGGTGAGTACTACGTTCCATGGCAGGAGTTCGTCAACACGGGTGGAGGGCCATTCCGGCAGTACGCTCAGAATATGGCGCAGATACGCTTCTGGATCGATACCGTTCAGTCGGCAGGTGCCGATCAGCCCGTACAGTAGCGCACCACGCTCTCTTCGTGATCGTTGCCGAAAAACATGTAATTCTTTTCCCCGAGACAAACGGTACGAAGCGCTCTTTCCGCTGTATTACTTTCTGCCTCCACCAGACCGTTATCACTGTAATAACATAGGGCGTCCCACTGATTCAGTACATAGCTGAACGCTTCGCCCAGCCTGGATTTTTTCGACAGCGTGCCATTCTTCTCCACCATCCATTCATGCAGCGAGGTCAGTAACGCTTTTCGTTGCAGCCTGACGGCAAGACGCTCTGACTCTGGTAATCCCCGTATTTCATCCTCGATGGCGTACAGCTCACTGATTCGCTTCAGGGCTTCTTTTGTCGTTGCACTTTTGCTGCTGATGTATACATCGTGGATTTTTCGCCGGGCATGGGCCCAGCATGTAACTTCTGTCAGCGCACCACCTCCACGTTTTGCACTGAACAACCTGTCGTAATCTGTGAACGCATCCGTCTGCAGGCTGAAAGGAAATGTGTGGGAATACGGCAATAACGGTGAACTATTTTTGGTACAGAAAGAAATATTGCTGTGGCAACCTCGCTGAAAATGAGTGCTAACACCGGAAGTCTGGTACTGGATAATGATGGCTCAGGCTGTAACAGTTACTGGAGAAACAGCGGTAATAATAATTTTGAGATGAGTGCCTTTAATACAGGAAATTATCTGATGAGTGGCGGGAATCAATGTTTCTTTACACATCAGCTGTCTGCACCGAGTTCTGTGATGGAAGAGTTTCGTTTCACCGTAGATGCTGTTCTTGGTGTATCGTTCGTAACGGCGGTAAATGCGCCCGAATACCGTAAACATCAGGGGGCGCTGATGCTTGAGGTTACTATGCCGTAATAGTATTAAGACCTCCCTTAGAAGGGGGAATCTTAATTTTTATTGAAATTGTTATTATACGTAGCCTAAATAAGCTTTATGTGCTATTTTTTAATCTAAATCCAGCATGGCTGTTCACATATTTATAACTAGAAGCTGAATAAAGTTTTTAGCAAACACTAAAATATTGATGAGAAATCAAGATAGCCAGCATCTTTAGGTGCATGTTTTTTATCAAATAGAATTCAAGTTGCACAAAAGTTTCTTATACTTATATCTGTCGCTGTCAGATTTCGCACTCTTGACTTCATTTTTAATTATGAAGAACCGAAAAGGTAATATTATGCCCTATAGAAATTATAAATTGCCGGATAATGATTTGGAGATTGCCTGTGAAGCAAAGCATTTTATTCCTTATTTCCAGCCTTTTGTTACGCAGAGGGGCTGTTTATGTGGCGTTGAAATATTATCCCGATGGTTCCATCCTGTTTACGACATTATTTCACCTTCTCTCTATATGCCTGCCATTCGTGAAGCTGGTTTATCAGAGAAATTTACTCTCTGCCTGATGGAGCAAATCCATCAGGTTATGGAACCTTCTCTTGCTCTCATAAGAGATGATTTTTCTATCAGTTTTAACCTTGATTCCAGCGCGTGCTCGTTTGAGCTACAGAAATTCATTTTTGATGAGATGCTTCCTTCTTTCGGTTCAAAACCTGTTTCGTTTATTTGTGAACTTACAGAACATGAGTCTTGGCTTAACCACTCCGAGAAGTTAAAACTCATCAAACAGTTTAAGGATAATGGTGTGCAGTTAGCTATTGATGACTTTGGAACGGGGTTTGCTAATTTAGATTTACTGAATGAAATCAGGCCAGATATCATCAAAATTGGTTCATCCTTTGTCAGTCGAATGACGGAAGGCAAAGAAACATGGATTGTTCCTGAGATTGTTCTTAATATTGCACAAGGGCTTGGTATACAGGTCATTGCAGAAGGTGTGGAAACGAAGTGGCAGTGGGAATGGCTCAAATCCCGTAATGTCAGGCTTTTTCAAGGGTACTATTTTTCCTGTCCGGTGGACGGAGATAAGCTGCACGGTATGCTTACAAGCGGCTCCGGGCTTTTCGTGAAATCATAGAAAGAAACACCTTTCAGTCTAAAGAACGCGTGACAGGTTCTTACCGGGGCTGTGGTTCGGCCTGTACGCGTAATCACATGCGGTTCCATATAGCCCCGGTTATCCGTTTCCAGCACAATACGACGCCCTGAGTTGGGGTTAAGGGCATATCCCCACTGAAGAACACCAACCAGATCACGTCCGCTGAATACGCCCAGATGTAGGTAGGAGTTATTCACAAAACGGCGGGAATAATGTTTTGTCTGAATGATTGTGCGGGCCAGCCAGCAGGATATGGTTTCAACGCGCAATTCCTTTGAACCATAGCCGACAATCCGGCCTTCATACTCAATAACGCAGGGTTTTGTCAGAAAGCGTGATTTCTTCTCTTTTCCTACAATACAGCTCTGTGGGATGCTCCTGGGCATTCGATATGACAATGCAACGTTTACAGCGAGGGCATTTAATTTCTATATGCTTAAAACCTCCTTTAAACAGTAATTTATTGCAGTTTTTACAGCGAACAGAGTCCATGGTTCCCCCTGTGTAATAACCAGACATGACCGCCCGGAGGGCTGGGGGTATTTAATCACAACCGATGCAAACCGACGATCGATATGATGTTATCGATCGTCATAAACTATACAGACTGATTATTTAACCACCGGGCGTTAACGCCCTTATCTCGTCTAGAGTGGACAGTTGGGAAAGCTGCTCCTTCATTTCCCGCTGGCGCTGATAAATCTCGTCATTGTGCTCGACCTGTGCCTGAACCATTGCTGTAAGCAGTTCATCCAGTTTCTGCATCGGCAGTTTCACCTGCTGGTTTTCCGCATCACCCCATATCATGGTTTTTTGCGCTGTGTGAAGTGGCACACTGAATTTGGCCACCTGAACAGAGGTGATATGCTCACCTCAGAACAACACTGGTGCTCCAATGAAAAAAAGAAATTTCAGCGTAGAGTTTAAACGCGAATCCGCTCAACTGGTTGTTGACCAGAACTACACGGTGGCAGATGCCGCCAAAGCTATGGATGTTGGCCTTTCCACAATGACAAGATGGGTCAAACAACTGCGTGATGAGCTTCAGGGCAAAACACCAAAAGCCTCTCCGATAACACCAGAATAAATCGAAATACGTGAGCTGAGAAAAAAGCTACAACGCATTGAAATGGAGAATGAAATATTAAAAAAGGCTACCGCGTTCTTGATGTCAGACTCCCTGAACAGTTCTCGATAATCGGGAAACTCAGAGCGCATTATCCTGTGGTCACAGTTCGGGATTCATCGCAGCTGCTACAGATACTGGAAAAACCGTCCTGAAAAAACAGACGGCGGACGGGCTGTATTACGCAGTCAGGTACTTGTGTCACGAACGGTGCAATAGTGATCCACACCCAACGCCTGAAATCAGATCCAGGGAGTAATCTGCTCTCCTGATTCAGGAGAGCTTATGGTCACTTTTGAGACAGTTATGGAAATTAAAATCCTGCACAAGCAGGGAATGAGTAGCTGGGCGATTGCCAGAGAACTGGGGATCTCCCGCAATACGGTTAAACGTTATTTGCAGGCAAAATCTGAGTCGCCAAAATATACGCCGCGACCCGCTGTTGCTTCACTCCTGGATGAATACCGGGATTATATTCGTCAACGCATCGCCGATGCTCATCCTTACAAAATTCCGGCAACGGTAATCGCCCGCGAGATCAGAGACCAGGGATATCGTGGCGGAATGACCATTCTCAGGGCATTCATTCGTTCTCTCTCGGTTCCTCAGGAGCAGGAGCCTGCCGTTCGGTTCGAAACTGAACCCGGACGACAGATGCAGGTTGACTGGGGCACTATGCGTAATGGTCGCTCACCGCTTCACGTGTTCGTTGCTGTTCTCGGATACAGCCGAATGCTGTACATCGAATTCACTGACAATATGCGTTATGACACGCTGGAGACCTGCCATCGTAATGCGTTCCGCTTCTTTGGTGGTGTGCCGCGCGAAGTGTTGTATGACAATATGAAAACTGTGGTTCTGCAACGTGACGCATATCAGACCGGTCAGCACCGGTTCCATCCTTCGCTGTGGCTGTTCGGCAAGGAGATGGGCTTCTCTCCCCGACTGTGTCGCCCCTTCAGGGCACAGACTAAAGGTAAGGTGGAACGGATGGTGCAGTACACCCGTAACAGTTTTTACATCCCACTAATGACTTGTCTGCGCCCGATGGGGAGCACTGTCGATGTTGAAACAGCCAACCGCCACGGTCTGCGCTGGCTGCACGATGTTGCTAACCAACGAAAACATGAAACAATCCAGGCTCGTCCCTGCGATCGCTGGCTCGAAGAGCAGCAGTCCATGCTGGCACTGCCTCCGGAGAAAATATGCCTGCACTGCTTCCCGTGACGTTAACGCCGGAGCCGGATAATAAAATCCCGGCTCCGGCACAGGAACCAGAGCAGATAAATACACCGTCCGACAGTCTGTGCTGTGAGCTGGTTCTGCCGGCGGAACTCTCAGGCTGAAAGGTGAACTGACCCCGGCGTTATTACAGACACTTATCCGCGAAATGAAAGGGAGCAGCCACTGATGATATCTCTCCCTGCCGGTTCGCGTATCTGGCTGGTTGCCGGTATCACCGACATGCGAAATGGTTTTAACGGCCTGGCATCAAAAATTCAGAACGTCCTGAAGGATGCCCCGTTCTCCGGGCATCTGTTCATCTTTCGCGGACGCCGGGGTGACCAGATAAAAGTGTTGTGGGCTGACAGCGACGGACTGTGCCTCTTCACCAAACGCCTGGAACGGGGCGCTTCGTCTGGCCGGTCACCCGCGATGGAAAGGTTCACCTTACTCCGGCTCAGTTGTCCATGCTTCTTGAGGGCATCAACTGGAAGCACCCGAAACGAACGGAACGCGCTGGAATCCGCATATAACCCGTTGTAAAGTGAGGATATGGATACCTCACTTGCTCATGAGAATGCCCGCCTGCGGGCACTGTTGCAGACGCAACAGGACACCATCCGCCAGATGGCCGAATACAACTGCCTGCTCTCACAGCGGGTGGCGGCTTATGCTTCTGAAATCAACCGGCTGAAGGCGCTGGTTGCAAAACTGCAGCGCATGCAGTTCGGTAAAAGCTCAGAAAAACTTCGCGCAAAAACCGAACGACAGATACATGAAGCACAGGAGCGAATCAGCGCACTTCAGGAAGAAATGGCGGAAACGCTGGGTGAGCAGTATGATCCGGTACTGCCATCCGCCCTGCGCCAGTCTTCAGCCCGTAAACCGTTACCGGCCTCACTTCCCCGGGAAACCCGGGTTATCCGGCCGGAAGAGGAATGCTGTCCTGCCTGTGGTGGCGAACTCAGTTCTCTGGGATGTGATGTGTCAGAGCAACTGGAGCTTATCAGCAGCGCCTTTAAGGTTATCGAAACACAACGTCCGAAACTGGCCTGTTGCCGGTGCGACCATATCGTGCAGGCTCCGGTGCTTTCAAAACCCATTGCACGCAGTTATGCCGGAGCGGGGCTTCTGGCCCATGTTGTCGCTGGAAAATATGCAGACCATCTGCCGTTATACCGCCAGTCAGAAATATACCGTCGTCAGGGAGTGGAGCTGAGCCGTGCCACACTGGGGCCGCTGGACAGGTGCTGTTGCTGAACTGCTGGAGCCGTTGTATGACGTCCTGCGCCAGTATGTGCTGATGCCCGGTAAAGTCCATGCCGATGATATCCCCGTCCCGGTCCAGGAGCCGGGCAGCGGTAAAACAAGGACTGCCCGGCTGCGGATCTACGTCCGTGATGACCGTAACGCCGGTTCACAGATGCCCCCGGCGGTCTGGTTCGCGTACAGTCCGGACCGGAAAAGCATACATCCACAGAATCACCTGTCCGGTTACAGCGGTGTGCTTCAGGCCGATGCTTACGGTGGTTACCGGGTGTTATACGAATCCGGCAGAATAACGGAAGCCCTGCAGCGTATCGGTGAACTGTATGTCATCGAGGCAGAAGTCCGGGGATGTTCAGCAGAACAGCGTCTGGCAGCAAGAAAAGCCAGAGCTGCGCCACTGATGCAGTCACTGTATGACTGGATACAGACTCAGATGAAAACACTGTCGCGTCACTCGGATACGGCAAAAGCGTTCGCATACCTGCTGAAACAGTGGGAGGCCCTGAACGTGTACTGCAGTAATGGCTGGGTGGAAATCGACAACAACATCGCAGAGAACGCCTTACGGGGAGTGGCCGTAGGCTGGGAAAACTGGCTCTTCGTGGGTTCCGACAGCGGTGGCGAACGTGCGGCGGTGTTGTACTCGCTGATCGGGACATGCCGTCTGAACAATGTAGAGCCAGAAAAATGGCCGCGTTACGTTATTGAGCATATCCAGGACTGGCCGGCAAACCGGGTACGCGATCTGTTGCCCTGGAAAGTTGATCTGACCTCTCAGTAAATATCAATACGGTTCTGGCGAGCCGCTTACTGTCTTTTGACCTTTATTATTTTATTTATCTCCTTATCCTTAAGAGTGTTAGCCAGCTCCGGTATAATTACAGTTCCCTGTTGTCCGTAATCTGGAGGGCGATGCCATCGGGGGGATACACTGGTAACTGCTAATAGCAACTGCCTTGAACGTAAAAACTACAGCGCAACATTGATGGTGGCTGTAGATACTGTTACGGCTTGTAAGTTTTTTCCAGGTCCTGTTTCCCCGATTGTAGGCAGGTCAGACACAGCGCCGTTAGTCGCTCCATACTCTATCCGTACCAGCATGCACATCCTCGGTTGCGGTCTTGTTATGCAGCCCTTCACTCTGAGCGAAGGCTTTCCAGGCGCAGGATTAATGACTGTCACTATGTAGCCGTTATCGTAAAGACATTCTGCGACAGGTTCCATAAAGGTGCCTGTCGCTTCGATGCGGATATGCGCATGGTTAATCTCCCGCGCATGCTCCTTATTCGAGGGATATGGGTATCGTATTCATTCTCGTTGCAGTGTTGCATTTAAGTTGACGACCTGAGACCCAGGTGTCGATGTGGTGCCTTGAATGGATACCCGTCCCGTAGCTAACCCTGTGTTTGATAATCTGGTTGTTACGAGTGTCCCGGGTTCACTCCAGATATCCCCCAGAGACAACCGTACTGGCACCGAGGAAGTAAAGAATATACTGTCACCTTTTTTTCCATTGATTTCTAGAACCGTCGTGCCGTTCCAGCTACCTCCGTTTGTAGATACGTGAATTTCGTTTGGAATAAACACCATGTTCATGGGGACTGGTGAAATTCGGTACGCAGACACTGAGTGGTCGACTTTGATTTCAGACAGTTCACGACCTGCATTATCCAGGCGGATTTGACAAGATAGAGTGTATTCCCCTTCTGGTACTGCCAGGGGCGAGTTATTGTAGTTTACCGTCATTGTTAATATCCCGCTCTTTCTAATCCATTCGAACAGATTAGCGCGGAGCGTACGTCGTTGAATATTTTGATTGAAGGAATAGTCGCCAATGCCCGGCATGGAAACAGTGATATTTGGCCACAGTACCAATGAGGAGTCGGCTCCTTGCAGGGAGCAGCCGTGATACGTCAGTGTACGTGTGTCGACGAGGTTAAGATGGTCAGTCCAGCTACAGTGTGATATGTATTCTGGGGTTAGTTTTAAGGTGTATGTGTAGTTTGCGGTCAGTCCAGAGCCACCACCAGAGAACGTGGCACTCTGTGTGGACATACAGGATGTAGAGATTGCCTGCCCCTCAGAAGGGGCAGCGCTAAGATAAGTTTCGTATGGCACAGGGGTATACGAAAACCTGTTTTCCAGGGGGGTTACCGTCGCTAGTGCTGTTCCGTTTAGGAGGATGAGCAGATAAAATAGTTTCATATTGGATATAAAATATAAAGTTGATCAATTGAGCAAAGCTGCCTTTATCTGGCGCTCTGTCCACCATGTCCCATATTGCACTGTTGCACTCGCTGACGGACTGTTTCTTCAGACAGCCTCTACCTGCGAGTTTGCCCCGCAAGCCACAACAGATGTGCACGATGGTTCCCTTTCGCACAGGAGCTATCCCGCGGGGGCCGTTACATCAAACCAGACGTCCAGCCAGACAAATCCATGTTTAGTGCGACCGACTGGTGCTTTGTCCGAATGGCACTTTTGTTCACCAGGTATTTCCCGTTCACAAAAAGTTTGTTTATCCAGTTATCTGCACGGTTTTTGCTATGCAGAGTATTTCAGTAATAATTTTGCAGCAGGTCTGTATGGAACCATACATAAAACCATATCAGCACAGTCAGAATGAACCATCGGGCTTCCATAACACATTCGGTCATTGTCCCAGCTTTTCGTTTCAGCCTCCGGAACATTTACGGATACCCCACCTCAAAACGCAGCGTGGCGGATGCAGGTCCTAATGCTCCCTGACTGGTAACCACCGTCACCGGTGTCAGCGTACAGGTGCGTATGCCAGTGGCTTCTGCCGTATCACTGCAGAAATAATCCTCCGCACCCGGTCCGGACATTTTTATCAGAGTGCTGTTGTTCTTTTCTCTCAGGGAAAGAGTCACTTTAGAGTCCATTGTACCCGCCTTCAGACGCACCGTCTTATTGTCATTTTCTGCCGTTCCCGTGATGATAGCGGCCGTCAGCGCCGTTTTCTGTGGTGTGTTACCTTCACACTCCCAGATGATATTCATATCACCATGGTTTTTTGTTTCTCCCGGTGTCAGTAAGCCCAGGTTATATGAAGCAGGAACCGTAATGTTGCAGCTTGGTTGAGTGAAGGTAACGTTAATTGTCAGCGTTGCCGTGGCGGTGGTGGTCGCCTGTGTACTACCTGCCACCACCATCATTAGTGCTGCCAGAGCAGTCTTAGTGAATTTCATAACTCTGCACTCCGCCCCAGTCATTTACGGCATCCACACTGATTTTTCCGCTCACATTTTTACCCAGACTTACGTCGCTGAACGGCTTAAGCTGTGCGACACCTTTCATCACGCTGTCACTGAGAGGGATGTCCTTACCGTCACGCTTCACGTTAACAATGGCTATGTAATACGGCGTCGGATTTTTCAGCCAGGTCTCATTGCCACGTTGTTCCAGCTTCAGATGTTTTTCCGCATCTTTACGTCCATCCTTAAGGGATACCGGGCGGTAAATCAGCTTCACTCGAGTATTCATGGCAATCGCCAGTACACTACCTTCACCATCTTTTACCTCCGGCTTCGGTGGCACTTCCTGGACGTTCAGCCAGAACAGGGATTCACGGTCCTTCGGCAGGTTGCTGTCCGTGTTCATGACGCGGATAATTTGCTTTTGTTTGGCCCCCACCTTAAAAAACGGCGGTTGCGGCACCATATAAACCCCGTTGCCCTGGTTTGTGTTATCAATCCAGACCTGACCGCCGTAGGTTTTATTCGCATTGTTCGTCACTTCAAAAGAGAGGTTTTTCTTTCCTTCCTCATAAATGAAACGGGTACCGTTCAGTACAAATGCAGCCATGGACTGGCCGCAAAAAGAGAGAGAAAGGAGGGCAACCAGCGCACCTTTTGCAAATTTATTCACAACGAACCTCCTGAACTTTGTTGGTATTGGCCTTCAGTCCTGCCATGGAGAAGCGGCACTGTTTACCGTCCCCTGTCGCCACGCTGACAGACTTCGGCTCAGCCAGCATGTTCATCAGCAGAACACCATTGTTTGAAATAAACCCTGCATTCAGCCCTTGCTCTGTTTTCGCGTCACCACCGGCCAGGTAGTTACCCTGTGCATCCTTCACGCGCAGGATATAGCGCAGTACGTTCTTGAAGCCGAATTTGCGGTAAACCATCGCCTTTTCGGTCGGTACCACATTGTATGATGTGGTCTCAAACTCCATATTGTCTGGCACGTTATCCATGTTGATGTTGATGTTATTCTCTGAATACTCAGACAACCACACCACTGTGTTACCGTTGCGGTCAGTCGGCATGGAGCCGTTAACTGATACTCCTTCAACACCCGGAATACTGACAATCCCCACCGTGTCAGATGACTCTTTAGTAAAGAGCGGACCAGTCTCTGACGTGCCCAGCACAGAGCCGGAAACACTGCCGGATAAACTACTTTGGCTGTAGCCCTGTTTCGAGTAAGAGCGCGACACACCAACGTTGGTTTGAATCGCGTCAAACGCATAGCCGGCTGATACTGATGCCCCGCGGTCCCCCTTTGAACCGGCATTAGCACTCAGACTGTAGTTAAAACGGTCAGTCAGCGTGGTCGATATACTGCTGTTGAATGTAGTACCTCCATTATGGGTATAGCCCACGCTGTTACTGCTGTAATGACGGGTTCCTTTCAGGTCGAACGGTACGCTCACATTTAGTGAAACGGAGTAATCCGGTTTGTCCGACCATACATACTTTGAATAAGTTCCATTCAGGAACAGGGACACTGAATCAAAAACAGACGTACTCATTGACACCGTACCGCCTGCATCCTGGCCTTTGTGCATCCAGTAGTCCTGCCACCAATAAGAGCCGCTCAGGTATGTCCCGTCAAAACGGTGCGACAGACGCGCCTCGTAACGGGAGCGCTGACCGCCGTAGCGGGCATTCCGCCAGATATCTTTCGGGTTAAAATCCGCGAACTCCACATACTCTTTACTCTGGTAGCGGTATGTCAGCAGCTGTAAGTCAGTTTTATCCGTAAAGCTTTTGGCGTATTTGGCGCTGAAGTTCTGCCCTGTTTTCTCTTCCCCGTTGTTGTAACTGGCCTTTGACACGTTTGCACTGAGCGACAGCGCTCCCAGCCCCCCCAGCATCTGCGTGACACCCAGACCTCCGGACAGATAATTCTCATTCAACAGCGCCGCTGAGTTCAGCGTGGTAGTGGTGAAGCCATAATCCAGGCTCCCCAGCCAGAACAGCCCGGTATCGGAATCAAACGCCTTATCCAGCTCGTTGCTGTTGTTTTTCTTCCCGACTGCCAGGTTGTACTGGAATTCACCCGGGCGTAGCAGTGTCGGTAGCGTGGTGATTGGATAGATTTGCTCGGTCTTGTTTCCGTTCTCATCCTCAACGGTCACCACCAGGTCGCCGTTCCCCATTGGGTTTAGATCATCCAGCCTGTAAGGTCCTGCCGGTACCATTCTGGAGTATACTACATACCCGTTCTGCTTCACCGTGACACGTGAAGGCGTGGGAGCCACACCGGATATATCCGGTGCGTAGCCGCGGAACTCCCACGGACGCATATTGCTGTTGGAGCGCAGTGCTGCCCCGTAGAAATTAAAGTCAGAAAACAGCTCGGTACGTGTCTGGGATTTGCCCAGTAACAAATCCCCCTGCACCTGACTGATGGCCGTTGAAAGCGTCAGGTCACTGGAGGTGAACTCTGTTTTGTCATCAGAATGCGAAACATTCATGTTACTGGATAACACCCAGCGCCCCAAGTTAATGGTAGCATCAACATTACCGAATGCATTAAAATCGTTATGAACGGTTTTATTAAAGTTACCGTAATATTTCAGACGGCCGCCATTCACGCCATAATCCCAGCGCGCTGGGTCTGTTTTATCCAGCAGATACGCTTGGGGAATGTTAAAATTTAACGCTTGTGCGCCATAATCAAAATCAACCAGTGTATGAGGTTTCTTCGCCAGAACATAACACCCCTTGCCCTCATCAAAAACATCCTGATAGGCATCCATTTTTAACATCACTCCAGCTTTCTTCAGCCATTCAGAAGAGAGGCACAGCATGTTATTTTTCTCATCTTCCTTACTGATGTTCAGTTCAAGACGTTCTGTACGTTCTTTATTTACAGCCACGTCAACGATATATTGTCCTTCCGGATAATTCGTGTCACTTTTCAGAATTGACGGAATAACGCTGACCCCCTGAATAAAATCCAGATTAAGCTCTTCAGCTAAGCTGAAGTGGGAATACCATATGCTCAGGGCCAGCAGAGATATTTTAGGAAATCTTTTAAACTTCATAAGATCACCTCTTCACATCGTAGCGAAGTTAAAAACATCGGCTAAAGATTTTGAAATGCTGAACTCAGGGTTATATCCGGGAGTTTCCTCCCGGATATATATCAACGATTACTCGTATACAATGGAGTAAGCTGCAGCAGTTTCAAAATTTCCTGGTGCATTCCCAGCTACGAATTTAGCATTATATTTAAAACCTTCTGCTACTTTACCTTGTATGAGTTCGAACGTAACCGCATTGTTTGCACTGGTGATCAGTGCGGTGTTAGTGGTGGTATTGCCATCACTAACAGCCTTAAGTTCCACAATGGCATCAGTTGCTTGACCAGACTGGTTGCCAAGTCCTGCAGTTGTAAATGCTGGAGAAGCCCACAAAAAATGAGCTTTCGTCATATTATCTACACAGGTCGGATCCTTGAGTTTCACTGTGAAGTATTTATCAACACTTTCATTTTTATTGACTCGGCCAAATTGAATCAGGTTATTTACAGCACCCTCGGAATCCACAACAACATCACAGGTTTTCGCAGCAACAGTACCCAAGAACTGAACCTGACCATTAGAAGCCGCATCACCCAGAGTCGCCATAGCAGGGGTTGTAGTCATGGTCATTGCAATTACAATTGCAGATGCGATAAATATTTTTTTCATTTCTGACATTCTCCATATATTTTTTTACCTAAATTGACGTACAATGAATGTGACATATCCTTCCCTAATAATAAGAAAACATATGTCATCTTAGATGTTCTGCAATAGACTCCTATGACTATATATCCAGCGCTACACCATCTGTGAAACAGATGCTTAATTAATTTCTCTAAGAGATGGATACAAGTCAGGTGCAAACGCGGAGTATTTTAGAAAAAATCGGTTTGCGAAATTAGCTAAAAATAGAGGGGGGAGGGGGTATTAACTTGATGCAGGGTAACACATAAACATACAGGAGCTGCTTATATGCTGAAAACACTTACGATAAACGCGATAACTCAGTACATTGATGATAATTTAGAGAATATGTCTATAGATATAAATGTCCTCGTTGATTACTCCGGATATAGCCGGCGATATCTGCAATTACTTTTTAAAGAAAACATAGGTGTTACTTTAGGTAAATACATTCAATTAAGACGGATAACGCGAGCAGCGATTCTCTTAAGATTTACCAATCTGAATATCTTAGATATATCGGAAAGATTGTTTTATGATTCACAACAGACATTCACCCGGGAATTCAAAAAAAACAGTGGGTATACACCATTACAATACAGAAAAAGTAAAATATGGTTTTTTAAAAATATGACAGGACACAGAAAAGCTAATCATAATTTCCCCGAGCCGGATATTCGTTATCTGGAACGAAAGGAATTTCATGGGCGTAAAATGTTTTTTAAAGAAGCCATTCCGGTGATTGAACCGTTAACAAAGAAAAAATGGGATGTGGTTGATTGCCTTTTATCCAGAACAAATAAGCCAGTTTATATCTCTCACAAAATTGAAGATGAAAAAGATAATAAAAATATAAAGTTCAATGCGGTGCTCTGGAATAACGAAGCTGACAATAGTATCAGTGAAGAGCTGGAAGAAGGTTATTATGCCTGTTTTTTGTTTAACGGGACCAGAAATGAATACAGGAAATTCACATATAACATATATATGAATGCGTTGCCATTTTATGGGCTGCAAAGAAAAGACTCTTATGACCTTGAAATCATCACAAAAATTAATAATGATGTTTGTTGTTATGAATATTATTTACCTCTGAGAAATGAGTGGGGTAACTCAACATGGACAGGCCAAGTCAAGGGAATATAGGCGTCAACGGGTAACCTAATTTAAGCTACAATAGCTGTCTGGATATAGTGAGCCAAGGACACTTGACGGATAATCCTAATGAGAGATAAGACTATGAGAAATTATTTGGTAATATTTTTTCTCGCGATGTTCAATCTGCCACTGTATCGTCAGAGTGAAATCTTTGCCCGACAGGGTGTCGAACTGAGCCGGGCCTTACTCTCCAGCTGGGTTGACGCGTGCTGCCAGTTAATGACACCGGTGAATGATGCCCTGTACCGTTATGTAATGAACACCCGCAAGGTTCACACTGATGACACACCGGTAAAGGTACTGGCACCGGGTCAGAAAAAGGCGAAAACAGGGCGTATCTGGACGTATGTCCGGGATGATCGCAATGTGGGTTCGTCATCTCCTCCAGCGGTCTGGTTCGCGTACTCGCCGAACCGGCAGGGGAAACACCCGGAGCAACACCTCCGCCCCTTCCGGGGTATCCTGCAGGCGGATGCGTTCACAGGTTACGACAGGTTGTTCAGTGCAGAACGTGAAGGTGGTGCACTGACAGAAGTTGCGTGCTGGGCCCATGCCCGGCGAAAAATCCACGATGTATACATCAGCAGCAAAAGTGCAACGACAAAAGAAGCCCTGAAGCGAATCAGTGAGCTGTACGCCATCGAGGATGAAATACGGGGATTACCAGAGTCAGAGCGTCTTGCCGTCAGGCTGCAACGAAAAGCGTTACTGACCTCGCTGCATGAATGGATGGTGGAGAAGAATGGCACGCTGTCGAAAAAATCCAGGCTGGGCGAAGCGTTCAGCTATGTACTGAATCAGTGGGATGCCCTCTGTTATTACAGTGATGACGGTCTGGCGGAGGCGGATAATAATGCTGCGGAAAGAGCGCTTCGTGCCGTTTGTCTCGGGGAAAAGAATTACATGTTTTTCGGCAACGATCACGGCGGCGAGCGTGGAGCACTGTTGTACGGGCTGATCGGTACCTGCCGTCTGAACGGTATCGATCCGGAAGCGTATCTGCGCCATATCCTGAGCGTACTGCCGGAATGGCCTTCCAACCGAGTTGATGAACTCCTGCCATGGAACGTAGTACTCACCAATAAATAAGCGTCAATACGGTGCTCCGTTGACGCTTACCTGTACATAGATTTGTGTAATTGCCTGATTTTGATATGTCCAATTCAGTATCAAATGAAGGTTAATTTATGGACGAAAAACAGTTACTGTCTCTGACAGACGACCTGGTAAAAAAAGTGGTGTGGCTGATGATCCAGTCTTCGTCCCAGAAATGGACGATGCCGTTGAAAGACTGGCGTATGGCAATGAACCGCTTTATTATCGAGTTCGGTGAACTCCTGGATGGTTACTTTTGAGAAAAACATTTACACAGAACCCTAAACAGGCAAATACAATTTGTGTGCAGTTTTGTTATTCATAATTAATTAACTGTCCATGCTGGACTGAAATCTTCTTCCAGAAACAGTTCGGTCAGTCCACTAATCTGTTTTAGTCTCAACACTTCATCCAGGTCCATTCCCAGTTCTGTGCCAATACGTTCATCCGTCCACCCCAGGCGCGAAAGGTTCCTGACAATATCAGACATTGAGGTTATCTGATGTTTTCCCCTGGCCCGGTTATGTCGAATGGTCGCGGCAATGCGTGCGGCCTGTCCCTTTCTCTCCGGATTAATACAGGTCACTGGCAACCAGCCCTTCAGACGTTTTCCCGTACCTGCTTCCCTGCCCAGTAACTGACGATGAAAACCATCCACCACCAGATAATGCTCCTTCTCTTCCGAGACAACCACAGGCTGCGTGAACCCGTCCTGCTCCAGCGAATATTTCAGCAGTTTTTTCTCACCTGGCGCCATGACATTAGGATTATAATCATTGGCCACCACCTCATCTGCTTTCACCCACAGCACACAGTCCACAGGCTCCTGTGCAAATGGACTGACCTCATGAAGCACCCTGCGCAGATGATTCAGAGCCTGTATGGTCTCTTCTTCTGGTCGTTCCTGGCTGAAGTACTGACGAATCATGTCACTCAGTACCTCCGCTGTCACAGAATCCCCCATTCCTTCCTCCTTTCTTTCATACGCTGCAGATAACGTTCATAGTGCCGGGGGGTGTTCGGGCTGAAGGAGAGGCTCCGGCACCAGAAATCATTCTTTATGAGAGTTTTACAGATACGTCGCCAGGACGGGATATCCCGGCTCCCCAGATCATTTTCCTGTTCATCCGGGATGTCATCCGGGAAACCCCGCGTCTGGTACCAGCGCAGGTAGACAGCAATTTTGTTACGGTAATGTTCTGCCGTTCTTTCCGGCATCACATCCAGCAGGAACATCGCATAGCTGCGCCAGGTATGATGAGGCGGCTTCGTGATACGCTTACGCAGGGCAAAATAGGCACCGCTTTCATTGGCATAAAGCGCCCCGCTGGCAGCACCCGATACCCGTTCACACATCCTGGCCCAGGTTTCCGGCTCCAGAACATGATAAAGCCATAGTCCCTTACGCTGTTCCGGGCCAAAAGGCTCACAGACACGCATGTTGCGTAACGGCACACCGGCCCGGTACATCAGGTCATACAGGGGATTGTAGATGGCACGGGTTCTGGCGTTATATATCCAGATATCGCGAGCTTTCCAGTCATACAATGGATACATGGTGTAATAAAACCCTTCAGGCGATGCTGTGGTCCAGGGCTTATCATCGGCATATCTCAGTTTGCGCCGGGACACCAGTCCCATAAAACGGTTGAGAGATTCATCCGCTCGGACTCCGATCAGTATTGCCACTCCACACCGATTACCTGCAAACCAGGAAGAAAATGCCGGAACAAATTCTTCAAAAGTCATGGCATATTGATAAAATGGGAAATACGACATATCCGTAATAGCGTCATTTGGTGGCTGACGAACCCACATCACACCTAGTTCCCAGCATATCCACTCTGGCTGAAATTGAGAGACACCGTTTACCGTGGTCAGGGGAAGTGCCACCCAGTAAAATGTGTCTGTTACATCCCGGTACATTGCCCGCATTTTCTTAACATGTTCAATGGTACACTGGTACTGAGCCTCCCAATCAATGAACAGTACAGAGAAACGACGTTTTTTCCTGCGGGCTACATCAGCCACAAGATGGAACAGCACAGTAGAGTCTTTTCCCCCGGAAAAGGACAAACAGACTGCAGGAAATGTATCGAAGACCCACTCAATACGCTGAATGGCTGATGACAGAACATCCTTACCTGTTCTGACTTTTGTTATGGTTCCGGGCATATATTTTTTGTGAAATAAATTGATAGTAATCCCAATGACACAAAAATTACTTGAACATTATCATTTGTTTTGCATGACAGTGTATATATCATTACTTATTGGTATTTTTACATTTCATCGTTATGTCTAATTTTGTGGTAAAAATTCACAACAACTACAAGCCCCGATGTGATTCTACCTGGTTCTCAAATTATTTTGTTCACTTTACTCTTACCTGAATTGTTTGAAGTGGTCAACAAAAACTGGCCACCGAGTTAAAGTTTTTCCAGTATCGATTTTCCGATTCGTTTGGGGGTAACCCACCGTTATATTCGTGCGGTCTTAGTGCGCTGTAATATCCAACGATATAATTCGTTATGGCGTGAGCTGCCTCACTGAAGCTTACGTAACCCACCACCGGCATCCATTCGTTCTTCAGACCCCTGAAGAAGCGTTCTATTGGGCTGTTATCCCAGCAGTTTCCGCGTCGGCTCATACTCTGCCTGCTCGTATAATGACTGCCCTGGACGCCCTTCTAAGAGTCAAGCCGTTATCGGGATGCTGTTGATCTGCCAGTTTTGATTACGCAGTAATGTATAAACTTCGCGTAAGATATAGCGCTTCAGGCAGCGTATTGCTTCCATTTTTGTATGCCCTTCCGCTACTCGTCTGGCGACATATTCCTTCGTTTTATCGTTAGTTCGCAAACGTCCGAGGGCAATGATGTGAAGTGCACTATTTGCAGCACGATCTCCACCCCGGTTAAGTCGATAACGATTCGTTTTTCCTGAAGATACGGAAACAGGGCTGACACCACACAGTGCCGCAAAACCTGATTCTGATATTAATCGTTGGGGATTGTCTCCTGCCATGATCAGCAACTGCGAAGCGTTTTCGTATCCAATAGCATTACGTTTAATCAGTTCAGGCGCCAGCTCATCGACAATTGCCGCAATCATGACATCCAAATCAGCGATTTCGTCATGTAACTCGAGATAGCGTCGGGCAAGGGACTTTAATGAAATACGATAAACGTTGGTAACATTGCGGTATTCACTGGCATCAGGCCGCCAGGCTCCCAGAGTCCTGATGAGCTGCATGCGCGTCATATTTCTGAGCTGTTCACGTAATTCATCCGGGGCAGAGATAATATTGGAATGGATAATCTGGAGAGCGACTCTGCGGGCTGATATTGCTGTTTTTCGGCAAGTTTTTAATACCCGCAGAGACTCAATCATGCCATTGCGCGTTTTGGGTGTGACGGTTCTTATTCCGGAGAATGCGACGTGAGCGGTACATTCAGCATCAATCGTGTCACTTTTACCCTGTTTGCGTCGCTCCATCCGATCTGGTGCTGTCACCTCAAGAACTTCTAACCCGGCATTCTGTAAATAGCGAAGCAGACCTGATCCACAGGTGCACACTCAACACCAATTCGATTTAATGCCCCAAACGAAGTCATCCATGCCAGCATCTGCCGGTAACCTTGCTTGGCTCTGTCACGGCGAACTGCCGTTCAAGGTAGTTAGGAATAGCAACATGTTCATGACCACCACGTTTATACCGGTGAGTCGGCTGCTGACAGCTGACCAGCCCCAGCTCTTTCATGAGCCTGCCAGCAAGCCAGCGTCCCATCTGGTAGCCTCTCCGGGTTGCCATTGTGGCGATGCTTCTTGCTCCGGCTGAACCGTGTCTGCGCCAATGATATAAGACAGTAATTCACCATTTGGATTGTCCACTCCACCCAACATGTTGTTTCCTTAAGGTTCCTACACCACAAAGGGAACACTCATGCTGAGCAGAGAGGACTTTTACATGATAAAGCAAATGCGCCAGCAAGGTGCGTATATTGTTGATATTGCCACTCAGGTTGGTTGTTCTGAGCGGACTGTCAGACGGTACCTGAAATACCCGGAACCTCCGGCCAGAAAAACACGCTACAAAATGGCCAAACTCAAGCCGTTCATGGACTATATCTACATGCGTCTGGCTGAGAACGTCTGGAACGGCGAGGTCATCCTGGCGGAAATCAAAGCGATGGGTTATACCGGTGGCCGTTCCATGTTGCGTTACTACATCCAGCCCAAACGTAAGATGCGGCCATCGAAGAAGACGGTTCGCTTCGAAACTCAGCCCGGTTACCAGCTACAGCATGACTGGGGAGAAGTTGAGGCTGAGGTTGTCGGGCAACGATGCAGGGTTAACTTCGCGATTAATACGCTGGGGTTCTCCCGCCGCTTCCATGTCTTCGCGGCACCAAAGCAGGATGCTGAACATACCTATGAGTCACTGGTCCGCGGCTTCCGCTACTTCGGCGGCAGCGTGAAAACCGTGCTGGTCGATAACCAGAAAGCCGCAGTGCTGGAAAATAACAACGGGAAGGTGGTGTTCAACTCCGGGTTCCTGCTGCTGGTCGATCACTATGGCTTCCTGCCACGGGCCTGCCGTTCACGAATGGCCAGAACCATACCTCAAGGAAAACTTCTTCGTCCGGTACCGCCGGTTCGACAGCTTCGCCCATGTTAATCAGCTACTGGAGCAGTGGATAGCTGACGTTGCTGACAGGCGAGAACTTCGCCAGTTCAGGCAGACACCGGAACAGCGCTTCACGCAGGAACAGGAGCATCTGCATCCGCTGCCGGGTACGGACTTCGATACCAGCTATTTCGATATCCGTCATGTCTCCTGGGATGGCTATATCGAGGTTGGCGGGAACCGTTACAGCGTACCGGAAAGCCTGTGTGGCCAGCCGGTATCAATACGGATCTCGCTGGATGATGAACTGCGGATCTACAGTAATGAGCAACAGGTAGCATCGCATCATCTCTGTTCGGTCACATCCAGCTGGCAGACCATGGCGGAGCATCACGCCCCACTCTGGCAGCAGGTCAGCCAGGTGGAATACAGGCCGTTGAGTGCGTATGAGGAGCTGTTGTGATGCATGAGCTGGAAGTCCTGCTGAGTCGCCTGAAAATGGAGCATCTGAGTTATCGCGTTGAAAGCCTGCTGGAGCAGGCGGCCAAAAAAGAACTGAACTACCGGGAGTTCCTGTGCATGGCGCTACAGCAGGAAGGGAACGGCAGGCATCAGTGCGGTATGGAGTTCCGGCTGAAGCAGGCTCGTCTGCCGCGGGTCAAAACGCTGGAGCAGTTCGACTTTACCTTCCAACCAGGTATCGATCGTAAGGTCGTCCGTGAGCTGGCCGGGCTGGCGTTCGTGGAGCGCAGCGAGAACGTGATCCTGCTGGGAGCTCCGGGTGTAGGAAAAACGCATCTGACCATAGCGCTTGGCGTGAAAGCGGTGGATGCGGGACATCGGGTACTGTTTATGTCACTGGACAGACTGATCGCGACACTGATGAAAGCGAAACAGGAAAACCGGCTGAAGCGTCAGCTACAACAACTGAGTTATGCCCGGGTGTTGATCCTGGATGAAATGGGCTATCTGCCGATGAACAGGGAGGAAGCCAGCTTGTTCTTCCGGCTACTGAACCGTCGATATGAAAAAGCGAGCATCATACTGACGTCAAACAAAGGGTTCGCCGACTGGGGAGAAATGTTCGGAGATCATGTGCTGGCAACAGCGATCCTGGACCGGCTGCTACATCACTCAACCATGCTGAATATCAAAGGAGAGAGTTACCGGTTAAAAGAGAAACGTAAAGCAGGAGTGCTGACCAAAAACACAACGCCAATCAGTGATGATGAAATGGTGGAAAGCGGACAGCATCAGTAACGAAAGTATCTTAGTGGGCATGAAAATGGCAAATAACGGTTAAAAATCGTGGCGTTGACAATAGCTTATATCTGTCAGCGGAACCAGACGGACTTCATCTTTTGGCGGGCGTCCGCGTCGCGCACGCACTTTTTCGGACAGGATCC